>Ga0307985_10000043_pt1 | contig 65215 bp, 61 predicted proteins | sample EllFjometageno80_FD_203155 | JGI IMG/M metagenome (GOLD analysis project Ga0307985, IMG submission 203155) | Marine microbial communities from Ellis Fjord, Antarctic Ocean - #80 | ecosystem: Environmental > Aquatic > Marine > Unclassified | place: Southern Ocean | collected 2014-10-09 | reverse complement strand
AGGCACTCACACCATCACGTACTGCAGCGCCGCTCAGCGGGCGGCGGAACCCGCCCCCTGGGATGAGAATCGGCTAGGTCGGCGCGTGATCCCTTCTCGGCGCGCCTGCGTCAAAGCACGCGACCAGATCCGCGCCGGTTGGCGCCACGCTGTCCTACCCGGGCAGAGACAGCGTGGTCTTCGGTATTGTCAGCTTCGGCTTCAATGGAATCGTGTGGCAGGACTACTTGGCCGAACACGCGACCGGCCAATGGTGGCGCTTTGGCGTCAAACCCGACCGTGGCATGAAACTGGCTGCGTTTGACCCTCGGCTCCTAGATGCCGACCCGAGACCAGTCGTGATCAACTACCAGGGAGAGACCTACCGCGTCACCGACTCTGGCCAGGCCAACTATCGCGCCGCCGGGCAGGCCCAACGCATCGGCCAGTTCGACAGTGGACAGTTCGACAATACGCGTACTTCGATTACGAGAATGAAGCTTGGGTTAGCAACGCTCCGCCCCACTCCTGAACCGGTGAATCTCTGCGGCGAATGGTCACGCCGAACGGTGCACGGATCGCTGCACCACCGTCACCGAATGGCCGCGGTCAGGAAACGGTTGCGCCTGCGACCAGCAATGCTCGTTCTCGAACGGTAAGCGTCGTGGGGACAGTGCCGTAGCTCTCGCCGTCGGCCCGTAGATCCATGTCGGCCCCAGCGAGTTCGACCTTGCTCGCCCGGTGTGTCGTCACATATCGACTGCCGGTATGGCGACCGATGAACACGGTCGGCAGCACAGCCGCGAACGCAATCCGCGGCGCAGGCCCGATCACGACGACATCGAGTTGGCCATCGTTGACCTGGGCCTTGGGGGCGATCTTCATTCCTCCGCCGAAGTATTGCGTATTCGCAATCGCGATCAAGTTGGCATCGATGGCGTGCTCGACGCCGTCGAGCGTCATCGTCAACGTATGAGGGCGAAGTTTCGGCAGCTCGATCAGCGACGCGATGGTGTACTTCGCGCTGCCCTTGATGCGCTTCATCTGGTTTGCACGGTCATTGACCAACACGCTGAACCCCGCTGTTGCAACAGTCACCGCGACACCCGCCGCTGAGTCGATCAGATCGATCGGCAACGGATCGCGGAGGGCCGCCCGGCATGCATCGTCGATGTCGTTCGTTAGGCCCAACGATGTCGCTGCATCGTTGCCGGTTCCGGCGGGGATGATGCCGAGCACCGTCGCACTTCCCACCAAAGCGTTTGCTGCCTGGTGCACCATGCCATCACCACCAACAACCACGATGCGTTCAGCATCACCGGCAAGCTCGTGCATCTGAGCTCGTGCTGACTCAGCCGAATCGGGCCGATGTAGAACAACCTGCGCACCAAGTGTGCGAAAGGTGGCCAGCGTCGCGCCCAGCCGCATAGCCGAACGGCCCGCAGCTGCAACTGGGTTAAAGAACAGGTGGATATTCAACAGGGCGACCTTCGAGCTAACCCGCGTGGCGGATGAGTCGACCCGGTAACGCTCCGGTCGCAACACCATTGTTGTAGATTTCTTGGCCTGCGCAGATGGTGTGGACGTAGCCGGTGGCCCGCTGCAACAGTCGACGACCGCCAGCGGGAAGGTCATGATGGATCTCGGGGCGCAGCGCCTGCAGGTTCTCGAAATCAATGACGTTCACGTCGGCGCGCAGCCCTGGAAGTAACTGGCCCCGGTCACTGAGCCCCACCGCAGCAGCGGTGTCCTGGCAATGCTGCTTGATGAGCTGTTCGACAGGGATGCGGCCATAGGACCGGTCCCGGCCCCAATGGGTCAACAGCGTGGTTGAAAAGCTGCCGTCGCAGATCGTGCCGACGTGAGCTCCGCCGTCGCCGAGCCCAGGAATCGTCAGAGGGTGATTCAACATCTCTTCGACGACATCGAGGCTGCCATCGAGATAGTTCGCAAAGGGTACGTACAACATGCCCTGGCCGTCATCGGCCAGCAGGATGTCAAGCGCCATTGCTTCGGGCGTCGTGCCAGCCGCTGCAGCTCGGGCTGACAGGCTGTCAGCTGGAGTCGGCTCATAGTTCGGTGGATCACTAAGTTCGAACATGATGTTGAACTTGGCAACAAGTTTGGCGCCGAGCAGTGTGCTGCGAGGGCCGCCCATTTCATCCAGAATGGCAGCTCTGGTGTCAGGATTGCGCAGGGCAGCGACCTTGCCGGCAAGCAGAAGATCAGCGATGCCAGCCCATACTTTTGTCTTCATGAATGGATTAAGGGTCAGGTCGAGACCCAGGATCAATCCAACAGGTCGTGGTGCGACCTGGCCACGTACCCGCAGCCCAGCCTCGTTCGCTGCTTCGATATGGCGCAACGCCATGCGGTGCCAATCGGGCAGGACCGGCGTGGCAACGAGCGACACTGACAATGGGCGACCCGAGCGTTCGGCCATCTTTCGCAGCATGTCGAACTCGTGGTCGCCATCGAGATGGTCACTGACCACCTGGAGGACACCGCGACCTGCGGCGCCAACACCTTCGGCGATACCTATCAACTCGTCGGCTTCGGCGGTGAGTGTCGGCGTGAACTCGCCCTTGCTCGTGCGATGATTCGCTGTCCGGGATGTCGTAAAGCCAACGCCACCAGCCTCGATGGCCTGGCGAGCCAGGTGTGCCATTTCACCGATGTCTTCGGCGGTGGCGGGCTCTCGGTTCGCGCCGCGCTGACCCATGACGTGCAATCGCAGGGCGCCGTGTGGCACCTGAGCGCCACAATCGATGTCGTGTGGCACTGCTTCGACCGCATCAAGGTATTCGGGGAAGCTGTTCCAGTTCCACGCAAGTCCCTCGTGCAGGGCCGCGCCCGGGATGTCCTCGACACCTTCCATCAGCTCGATGAGTTGGTCGTGGTCAGCGTTGTGAACCGGTGCGAAACCAACGCCGCAGTTACCCATAATGACGGTCGTAACGCCATGCCATGAGGAGGGTGCAAGATGGTTGTCCCATGTTGCCTGCCCGTCGTAGTGCGTGTGGATGTCGACGAAGCCTGGTGTCACCAACGCGCCTGACGCGTCGATCTCCCTGGCTCCTAGGCCGGTCACCTTGCCGACCTCGACGATCGTCTCACCATCGATCGCCACGTCGGCCGTGCGCGTTTCGCCACCGCTACCGTCGACCACGTTGCCGCCACGGATTACCAGATCATGTGTTGCCATTGTCACACCCCCACTGGGGTGAGCCTAGGCGCTCTTCAGCACAGCCAATACATGACGTGTCACTGGGCGCTAGTCCCGAACGCCGACCGCTGGCTTCATTCGGGCCGCGACCTCGGTGAGTTCGTCAGGGGTTCCCGTCGCGAAACTCAATCGAACATGCTTCGACAAGTCTCGCTGCACCCTGAACTCCGGTCCAGACAAAACCCCGATGCGTGATCCCGGAGCCAACATCTTCGACGCACTCCGCAGCTGCACAGCCAGTTCAGGATCACCAGCGTGCGCGTTTGGTGGCGTAGTCGAATAGTAAAGCTCGCGATACGGGTCGTCCTCGATCACAAGAAAGCCATAGTGCTGCGACAACCAATTCAGATGTTCACGCCGCGCTGTGCTCATGATTACGCCTGCTGGATTGTGGAAGTTCGACACGATGTAGCAGCACGTGGGGCGTCAGACACAAGCACCCAGTCCCTGGGACCTTCGACGTACACGGCTCGAACAGCGTTTGCCAGTACTGCGGATTCGCTGCTCTCATCCTGTCGACTGCTCATACGTTCTGAGATGCTGCCGAGCCGTTTCTGACCCCGATGCACATATCTACTGGTTACTGGAGTTGGGTGAAACGGCCGCCGTCGACGGGGACCGAAACGCCGGTGATGTAGTTAGCTTGCTCGGAGCAAAGGAAGGCAACGACCTGACCAAAGTCGGTCGCATCGCCTATGCGGCCGGTTGGTTGCATCGCTGCCATGTCGTCGAGGTTGCCCTGCAAAACCTCGGTCACCCGAGGTGTCAGGTGTAAACCAGGTTGAGCAGTATTGACGGTGATGCCATCGCCCACGACCTCGAGCGCCAGGGTCTTCAACAATGAGGTCAGCCCCGCCCGGGCGGTGTTCGACAAGATCAGATTGGGCATCGGTGTGTGCACCGACGTGGAAGTGATCGCAACGATTCGACCCCAGTGTTGGGCTTGCATACCCGGCACGACCTTCTTACACAGTGCCGCCATGGACACGAGGTTCATCTCGAGGGCCGCTGCATAGTCGGCGATGTCCGTCTCGGCGAAGTTGCCCCGCGGCGGTCCACCCGCGTTGGTGACAAGAATGTCGATACCGCCCAATGCCTCGGCTGCCGCATCGATGAACGCTTCGGCACCTTGTCGTGTCGACATATCCCCGGCGATCGCGATAGACCCCGGCACCTTGGGCACTGTCTCGGCCAAGCGCTCCTCGGTTCGACCATTAATGACGACGGTGCATCCAGCGTCAGCCAGAGCCACCGCAGTTGCCAGGCCGAGGCCCGAGGTTGATGCGGCCACTACGGCCCGTTTTCCAGTGATTCCCAAATCCATGCTGTCAACCTAGTGCCGCGCCCCTCAACGGTCCTGATGCCGACGACAAAGACGAGCGCGTGCCATCCACATCTCATTGGTTCCCGGCCGGACCTGCGCCTCGACGAAACAACCAAGGTTCCAACATTGCCGGCGCCCGACGAACCGAGCCGCTCCGACGGCGGCCACCCATAACGACTGGCTTCCCAAAGGCGAGTAGCGTCGCGGCCGTGACAGGCGTGCAGATCGCAATAATCATCGGGCTGTCTATGGCTGGATCCGTTGTGCACGGCTCGATTGGGATCGGCCTTGGTTTGGTCGCCGCGCCCGCACTCGTCGCTATCGACCCTGCGTTTGCGCCCGGTCCTCTATTACTCGCCGGGCAAATCGTCGGCATCCGCCACGTTCTGGTCGAGTACGACCAAGCCGACGTACAGGCGTGGAAGCGGGGCCTGTACGGCGTGCCTGTCGGTATCGTCGGAGCCCTACTCGTCCTCGAGATGATGTCGGACAAGTTGCTAGCCATCACGGTCGGATCACTCACCGCTATGGCAGCCGCAATGTTGTTGGCCGGCTGGAACCTGTCGCGGACGCCTCGCTCTGAGACCATCGCCGGTGCCGTATGCGCCTTCTCCGCGTTGACAGCAGCGCTGCCCGGCCCACCGCTCGTCTGTGTCTACTCCGATATGAAACCGTCGATGATGAGACCCACCGCATCCCTACTCATCTTGTCGGTGACGTCGGTCGGTTTCTTTACGCTGCTCGCCACGGGCAACTTCGACAGCGAAGAGTTTGTACTGCTCGCCTGGCTCATGCCCGGCGTAGTCGCCGGGCTCATTGCAAGTCGCTGGGTCCGTCCATACTTGGACCGGCCGTGGTTCCGGCCGTTGGTGCTCACCATTGCGCTCATAGGTGGCCTGGCGCTCGTCGGCCGGCAACTGTTCAGCTAATCGACTCAGCTAATCGACCATGCCGAGTGTCACGACCTCTCACGACCTAGCGGGAGACGTCACGTTGTTCTTCAATGCGTAGCAGTACCCCACCAGGCCTTGGGTTGGTGGGTGGTCGACTCCCAGAAGATCACCTCGTGGTCACTGCTCGTCATCATCTCGTTTGTGCTCATCGTTCACCTGAAACATCAGAAATCGACGGCGCTGTAGGCGACTGCCGGGGTAACACGAAACGGTGGCGCTCTCCCAAAACGATGCCCAACGATTAGTGGCACACTGCATAGATGAAGAAATTGCTTGTTGCGAACCGTGGCGAGATTGCGATTCGAGCCTTTCGGGCCGCTCACCAACTCGACATCAATACCGTTGCCATTCATACGTTCGAGGACCGCAACAGCCTGCATCGCCTGAAGGCCGACGAGGCATATCAGATCGGCGAGCATGGCCATCCGGTTCGCGCATACCTGGACCCCGCAGCCATTGTTGCGGCCGCCAAAGAAGCTGGCGCCGACGCGATCTACCCCGGCTACGGCTTCCTCAGCGAGAGCCCCGACTTTGCTGAAGCATGCATCGGGGCTGGCCTCACGTTCGTAGGTCCATCGGTCCGAGCGCTCGAGCTGACTGGCAACAAACAACGAGCCCGCGATGCCGCCGAGGACGCTGGCCTTCCTGTGCTGCAGCAGTCGCCGGCACTAACCCCAGACAGTGACCTGGTCGCTCTCAGTGAAGCGATCGGCTTCCCATTATTCGTAAAGGCCGCAGCTGGCGGCGGCGGTCGCGGCATGCGCCGTGTCGAGAACCCAGCCGACCTGGCCGAGGCCGTCGACGCCGCCATGCGAGAGTCACTGAGCGCGTTCGGCGACGACACCGTCTTTCTCGAAGAAGCAATGACCGATGTCCGCCACATCGAAGTACAGGTTCTCGGCGACGCCGCGGGCAACATCATCCATCTGTACGAGCGCGACTGCTCAGTCCAGCGCCGTTTCCAAAAGGTTGTCGAGATTGCGCCTGCCCCCAACCTGACGGCAGCACAACGAGAAGAGCTGACGAGCGACGCGGTCAAGTTCGCCCACCACATCAACTATGTCAACGCTGGCACCGTCGAGTTCCTGGTCGACACGGCCGGTCGCCATGTGTTCATCGAGATGAACCCCCGCATCCAGGTCGAGCACACCGTCACCGAAGAAGTCACCGACGTCGACCTAGTCGAAGCACAGTTACGCATCGCCGCTGGCGAGACACTTACCGATCTAGGCCTTGACCAAGAATCGATCGTGCTTCGGGGCTTCGCTCTGCAGTGCCGCATTACGGCCGAAGATCCTGCCAATGATTTCCGTCCGGACACAGGACGACTGCTCGCCTACCGCACACCCGGCGGCGCTGGTGTACGTCTCGACGGCAGCGGCGGTTTCGTGGGTCATGAGATCACCCCGTACTTCGATTCGCTCATCGTGAAGTTGACCTGTCGTGGTCGCTCATTCGACGACGCTGTCCGGCGAGCAGAGCGATCACTGGCCGAGTTCCGGGTACGCGGTGTGGCCACCAATCTGGCCTTCCTGCAGGCTGTATTGGCCAACGACGACTTCCGCTCGGGCAGCGTGACCACCACGTTCATCGATGAGCGCCCCGAGCTGACCGCTGCGTCCGTCGGTGCCGACCGTTCGACTCGCCTACTGCGGTACCTGGCCGACGTTACGGTCAATCGTCCGCATGGCCCTGCTCCAACTGAGCTCGACCCGCATACCAAGTTGCCAGAAGTAACTGGCGCACCGCCCGCGGGCAGTAAGCAGCTACTTGAGCGCCTCGGCCCCGAAGGCTTCGCCGCATCGCTGCGCGAGCAGTCCGCACTTGCTGTCACCGACACGACTCTGCGCGATGCCCATCAATCCATCCTGGCAACCCGGGTGCGCAGCATCGATTTGACCCGCGGCGCCAAAGCCATTGCCCATGCTTCGCCACAGCTGCTGAGCTTGGAGTGCTGGGGCGGCGCAACCTTCGACGTGGCCTTGCGGTTTCTGCACGAAGATCCATGGAAGCGGCTTGAAGCACTCCGCGTCGCAGCACCCAACCTGTGCCTGCAGATGCTCATTCGTGGCCGTAACGCTGTTGGGTATTCGCCCTATCCCGACGTAGTTGCTCGCACATTCGTCGCCGAAGCCCATCGCACCGGTGTTGATATCTTTCGCGTGTTCGATGCCTTCAACGACATCGAACAGATGCGGCCCGCGATCGAAGCTGCTATCGAAGTCGGCGCAGTTGCCGAAGGCACGATCTGCTATTCGGGCAATATGACCGACCCTGCCGAGAATCTGTACACGCTCGATTACTACCTCGGCGTAGCCGACAAGCTCGTCCAGGCAGGCGCTCACATCCTGTGTGTCAAGGACATGGCCGGCCTGCTCCGGGCACCAGCTGCCGGCAAGTTGATCAGCGCGCTGCGCGAACGGTTTGACACACCCGTGCATCTGCACAGCCACGACACCTCCGGTGGTCAGCTGGCCACCTATATCGCAGCGGTCGACGCCGGCGTCGACGCCGTTGATGGCGCCGCTCCCCCATTGTCTGGCATGACTAGTCAGCCGTCATTGTCAGCAATCATCGCTGCGACCGAACACACCGAGCGCGACACGGGCCTCTCGCTTGACGCTGTTGGTCAACTCGAGCCGTACTGGGAAGCCGTGCGTGCGTTGTACAAGCCCTTCGAGGCAGGTCTGACCTCGCCGACCGGCACCGTCTACAAGCACGAGATTCCTGGCGGGCAGCTGTCCAACCTTCGCCAACAGGCAATTGCTCTTGGCCTCGGCGACCGTTTCGAAGAGGTCGAGAATCTGTATGCAGCATGCAACGTGCTGCTTGGTCGGCCAATCAAGGTGACACCAAGCTCCAAGGTCGTTGGTGACCTGGCGCTGCATCTGGTCGCCTCGGGCGTGACACCAGACCAGCTTGAGAACGACCCTGAATCCGTCGATCTTCCCGAGAGTGTTATCAAGTTCTTGCACGGTGAACTTGGCACGCCGCCGGCAGGTTTCCCCGAGCCCTTCCGCACCAGGGCACTTGTTGGCCGCACCTACACACCAACGTCGGCCGAACTCGACCCGGCCGACGAGGAAGCGCTCCAGGGGGACGATGTTCGCAAAGTACTCAACCGCCTGCTGCTGCCTGGCCCTGCAGCCAACCATGAAGAGCAGGCTGCTCGTTACGGCAATCTGGCAGTGCTGCCGTCACGTATCTTCTGGTACGGCCTCGATCTGAACCAGCAGGATCGCACCGTCGAACTTCGCCCCGGCGTGAAGGTTCTCGTCGGTCTCGAAGCCGTAGGTGAACCCAACGACGACGGCATCCGCTCCGTCGTCTTCCGGCTAAACGGTCAGTTTCGTCCGATCGATGTACGCGACCGCGGCGCTGCATCCAACGTGGTCGAAAGCGAAAAGGCCAACCCCCAGAACCCAGGTCATGTCCCCGCACCGTTTCGAGGTGTGGTCAACGTCGCCGTCGCCGCCGGCGACATCGTTACGGCCGGTGATTCGGTCGCCGTGATCGAGGCCATGAAGATGGAGTCCGCAATCTCGGTTCCGATTGGCGGCACAGTGACCCGGGTGGTGGTGCCACCAGCGGCCGCCGTCGAACCCGGTGACCTGATCGTCGAGGTTCGCCCCGCAGGCCTGGCCGAGGAGCTCTAACCGTCCAACATCCCCGTTGGACCGACCCGGACCCGTGGTGAGCGCTTGCTAACGGTGAAGGCGCATGGGCAGATCGGCGAGTTCGCGACAGCCGGCCTGGGCCATGACATTGATGAGTTCGTCGGCGAGGATGTCGTAGGCATGCCCGGCACCGCGCTGCCCGAGCGCTGCGACGCCGAAGAGGAACGCACGACCAGCGAAGACGAAGTCGGCACCCATAGCCAGGGCTCGGGCAACGTCGAGACCCGAGCGGATACCACTATCAAAGATCACGGGCGCCCGGCCGTTCACACGCTCGAGAATCGCTGGCAGCGCATGTATGGCGGCGAGCGAACCATCGAGTTGGCGGCCACCGTGGTTCGATACCCAGATGGCGTCGGCTCCGCGATCGAGGCAGCGCTCAGCATCATCGGCGTCAAGGATGCCCTTGACGATGAGCGGGCCGGTCCACTCTTCACGAACCTCGGACAGGTAGTCGTACGACAACGTGCCACCCAGGCTCGCTCCCACAAAACCAGCGATGTGTTGCATCGTTGCTTTGTCGACGTACTTCTCGAGCGTGCGGAATCGAGGCATGCCATTACGAAGCACGCCCATCGACCATGCAGGATTCATGGCTGCCTGTGCCACGAGCTTCGGCCCGATCTTGGGCGGTACACGAATCTGGGCCTTGACCTGGCGTTCGCGGCGGCTGCGAGCCGGCACGTCCGCCGTCACGACCAGCGCGGTGAAACCCGATGCACGAGCGCGCTCGATCAGGTCAGAGCGCATGTCGGCTTCGCGTGGCGGGTAGAGCTGGAACCAGCCCATGCCGTCAGAAGCAGGTCCAGCATCTTCGGGCCGAGTCGTTGACACCGTGCTCATGCAATACGGAATACGGCGATCCGCGGCGGCGGCGGCCAGTGCCGCGTCGGCGCCAGGCCAGATCAACCCGGTCAAACCAACTGGCGCTATCCCGATCGGGGCCGCGTAGGTCACACCGAACAATTCGGTTTCTACCGACGGCTCGAACTTGCCCTTGAGTAACTGGGGCACGAGCGTGATCTCGGCGAGTGCATCCTCGTTGCGTTGCACGGCCTGATCTGCGCCAGTGCCACTCGCCAGATATTCCCAACTAAAGAAGGGCATTCGCTTGCGAGCGCGCGCTTCCAGGTCACTGATCGCGGGATATCGATCCATCAAGGGTGCAGCCATTACAGACATTCTGCACGACAAGACCCGCCGGCCCTAGCTTCGGGCCCATCAACTGTTGGTCAGCAGGGTGGACACCAAGCCGACAAGACCGGGTGAACCCACGTCAGCGCATCCTGCTACCAAAGACATTGGCTCGCTCGTTCGTGCAAAGATCTGACAGAAACAAGGGGAGACCATGGACATAACGGCAACACCTGGTGCGAAGATGCAGTTCCTGATCAGCCGCAGGCCGCAGGCGACCCGCGAGGAGCTGATCGCCAACTGGTTCGCCAATCACATGCCCGACGTAACCGCTGGCCAGCACCGCGCAGCCGACAAAGGCCGGCCTCACGCAACCAAATACATTGCGACGCTCTACAACCCGGTGCCGTCAGGTGCGCAGGTGTGGGATGGGGTTGCTCAGCTCTGGTGGGATGAACAGCTGCCCCGGGCCACAGAGGCGCACGGCATCGAGCCCCGAGACACCTTCCAACAAAAGGCGAAGCCCTATGTCGCCTGGCCGACAACCGAATATGTCGTCATCGATGGCGAGCTACCGCTTTCTCCGAACACGTTGAACGACCCGTACCCCTGCACCCGTACCGGTTTCCTCAAAGTCACGACATTGCTTACCGCCAAGACCGACACAAATATCGACGACCTGTTCGCCCACTGGCTCAATATTCATGCACCCAATGTGGCCGACGTTATGAAACAGGTGGGTGGCTTCCGCTATGTGATCAGCCAGAGCACCGAACCCACCATCGATCCTTATGTCGGCATGGCCGAGTTGTACTTCCCCGACAAGGACGCACTGCGCCGCTATCTCGACATCTACGAGAGCGACGGCATTGAACAGTTCATCGACAGCGATGCCCAACTTACCTTCCGCTCAACGACCGAGATGGTCGGCATTCCCTAACCGACAGGAACGCGACGTGTCGCGATACGTCGCCACTGCCTTGTTGCCGCGTCAGACAACCTCGGCGTCGACATCTCGAACGTTGCCAGACACGGCACTAGCAATGCCTGGTCGGCCTCACCAGGTGGCGGTGTCACCAATTGGCGGCGATGTACTGCGTTTCGCAGAACTCGTAAATACCTTCGCTGGCTCCTTCTCTACCAAGACCTGACTGCTTCATCCCACCAAAGGGTGCCGCTGGGTCAGACATAGCGCCACGGTTCAAACCAACCATGCCACTCTGTAACCGTTCACTGACCTGCAGGCCGCGCCGCAGGTCTTCGGTGTACACATACGCGGCCAATCCCAGCTCGGTGTCATTGGCCTCGTCAATCATTTGATCGGTGTCGGTAAACGAAATCACCGGAGCGATCGGTCCGAAGATCTCTTCGCCGGCGATCGCCGAATGATGGGCGACGTTCCCGAGCACTGTTGGCTCATAGAAGAAGCCAGGACCGTCGATTGGTTTGCCGCCGAGCTCGGCGGTCGCTCCATTAGCGATTGCTGCTTGAACCAGTCCGTGCATGTTCTCGACTGCCTTCGCGGTGATCATCGGGCCACAGTCGACGCCGGCGCCCATGCCGTTACCAACCTTGACTTCTGACATCGTGGCCGCAAGCTTGGCTGTGAACTCCGCCGCCACATCGACATGGGCGTAGAAGCGGTTTGCCGCAGTGCAGGTCTCTGCGCTGTGTCGCATCTTGGCGACCATTGCGCCTTCGACCGCTGCATCTAGGTCTGCGTCGTCGAAGACGATAAACGGTGCGTTGCCACCTAGTTCCATGACCGTCTTGAGCACCCGGTCTGCCGACCGGCGCAGCAACATGCGGCCGACAGCAGTCGAGCCGGTGAACGACACCATACGGGTTGCCTTGTTCTCGACCGCGGCGTCGAACCAAGCCCCTGGATCCTTCGCAGCCACCACATTGATCAGACCAGCAGGTACGCCAGCTTCTTCGCACAACTCGGCGACTCGTAATGCGGTCAGAGGCGTCTCGGCAGGCGGCTTGATGACCACTGCATTGCCTGCGCCGAGCGCCGGAGCCAGCTTGCGCGTGATCATGGCGGCCGGGAAGTTCCAGGGCGTCACCATGACCACGACGCCCATCGGCGGGTGCTGCACGATGATGCGCTTGTCGCCGCCAGGTGCCATGCCAATGGAGCCATGGATACGTACGGTCTCTTCAGCATTCCACCGGAAAAACTCGGCGGCATAGGAGACTTCGCCAACTGCATCAGAGCGGGGCTTGCCGTTCTCCATCACAATCAACTCAGCCAACTCGTCGGTGTGCTCGATGAGCGTCTGCCAGCAGTTGCGAAGGATCTCGGATCGCACGCGAGGCGCAGTTGCTGCCCAGGCTGGTTGTGCGGCCGCAGCAGCATCGACCGCTGCGGTTGCATCGGCAGCGTTACCCGAGGCAACGGACTCGATGACGTCACCCGTCGACGGGTCGACCACGTCGATTCGTTCGCCAGTCGTACCAGCGCGCCATTGGCCGCCGATGAGCAGGTCAGTCTTCACAGTGTCTCCCAAGAGCCGAGCAACGAGGGGCCATTCTTGCATCCGAACGAACGCTTGATGCGCCCTCGTTGCACGATTTCAACGGCAGGGCGCAACCGTTACGCCACCAGGGGCTCTGCCTAGCCCTAGAACGCAGAGTTGCATAACCAATACTGCGTGATGGAGCATCGGTTATGACCAACGCGATCAATCTAGAAGAAGCCCTCGACGAGATGCATGCAGCAGTGCTCGCGATGCTGCCTCCGACACTGCTTGATCTCACAGATTTGGCCGCGTGCCGCACGCAGATCGACATGGTTCTCGGCGCTGCATCCGTACCGCCGATGCCCGCAAATGTGACGCTTTCCGAAGTGCACGTACCCGGCGTCGACGGCGATCCCGACGTCCGGGTCAAGATGTACACGCCAAATGGTCTGCCTGCCGGGTCTCCTGCACTCGTGTGGATCCATGGTGGCGGCATGGTCCTGCTCACCGCCGACGGCGATGATTTCCTGTGCGCGTCGAGAGCCGAGAAACACAACTGCCTGGTGGCCTCGGTCGACTATCGCCTGGCGCCAGAGACAGCTGCGCCCGGTCTCGTCAACGACTGTTACGCAGCCTTCTGCCATGTTGCGAACAACGCCGACGCACTTGGTATCGACGCCAGCCGCATCGTGATTGGCGGCGCAAGTGCTGGTGGCGGCCTGGCCGCGGGAACAGCCCTATTCGCCCGGGACCAGGGCGGCCAGCAGCCCTCGGCGCAGCTACTCGTGTTCCCCATGCTCGACCACAGCAATACGACCGAGAGTAGTCACGTAATTGTCGACACCCGAGTGTGGAACCGCTCGGCGAACCTGCTTGCGTGGGAGCACTATTTGGGCGGCCAGGCTCCGACCATCTACAGCTCGCCATCAACTTGTGACGACCTAAGCGGTCTTCCACCAGCCCACATCAATGTCGGCACATTCGACATGTTCCACGACGAAAACATCGCCTATGCCACGGCGCTCAACCGCGCCGGGGTGGCATGCGAGTTGCACGTATACCCGGGTGCCTTCCACGGTTCACAAGGCTTCGTGGTCAACCACCCCACGTCAAAGCGTTGGGTCGCCGACGAAGAAGCCTTCCTGGCCCGAGCCCTCGCCGGCGGGATCTGACAAGCCAGGGGTCATCCCTGGGGGCTCTACCTATACCTATGGGGACATCAGGTTGAGCACCATAAGGCTGCAGTGGACCCCGGCATTGACAGATCTTCGCTCTCCCGCCAGCGAACAACACCGGATTCGTCGAGCCAGCCATACATCATCTCGAAGTCCGCATCGGTGAGCAGTCGAAAGGTGAACGACAGTTCTGTGCCCATTCCACACGGCCTCGAGAAAGCACGATTCGAACAAGGTTTTTCAGCACCGCCACGATGCAGTTTGTACGAATCGGTTCAGGCTTCGGTTTCGATGCAGATGGCTTCGGGAAGCGTGGCAACCAGCGCCTCGACATGTTCCATATTCGTCTTTGCCGGCGCGCTTTCCCTTGAGGCGGACCTCAGCGGGCTCGGTCCACATAACGTGCCACGGTGTTCTCGAGCATTTCCTGACGCCCAGACACGGTCTCAGGCTCGACGCTAATGCGGACATGATCGCGCAAGGATTCAAGCGATGCGTCGCCTGCCATGATGCCGGTGCCAAGCTCGCCTTGCCAGCCGGCATAGCGCTGCTCAATCGCGTGGCTCAGCACCTGATCATCGATCATTGCGTGGGCGGCAAGCAGCGCTCGAGCCATGGTGTCCATGCCCCCAATGTGGGCGTGAAAGAGGTCGTCTCGGGCGATGGACTGGCGACGCAGCTTGGCATCAAAGTTCAGCCCACCACTCGTGAAGCCGCCACCGCGCAGTATCTCGTACATGCCAAGCGTCATCTGCTCGACCGAGACAGGGAACCGGTCGACATCCCAGCCAAGTCGGTCGTCGCCAGCATTGGCGTCAACGCTGCCGAAGATGCCAGCAGCATTGGCGGCTGCGATCTCATGGGCAAAATCATGCCCAGACAACGTGGCGTGGTTGACTTCGATGTTCACATGGATCTCGCCCATCAGGTCATACTTCTCGAGGAAGGCATGGCATGCCGCGACATCGAAGTCGTACTGGTGCTTCGTCGGCTCAAACGGTTTTGGTTCGAGCATCAACAGGCCTTTGAACCCGATCTGGCGCTTATGTTCGACGACCATGTGCAAGAACCGACCCATCTGGTCAAGCTCACGAGCGAGGTCGGTGTTCAGCAGCGTCTCGTAGCCCTCACGGCCGCCCCACAACACGTAGTTCTCGCCACCAAGTTGATGCGTGGCCTCTAGGCACTGGCTCACCTGGGCTGCTGCGTAGGCGAAGATCTCGGGATCGGGGTTCGTCGAGGCACCCGCTTGGAAGCGAGGGTCCGAGAATAGATTTGCAGTACCCCAGAGCAGCTTCACGCCAGTGCGTTCCATGTGACGCGCCGCTTCGTCGACCATCTCGTCGAGGTAATCGCAGCGTTCGCGAAAAGAATTGCCAGATGGTGCGATGTCCACGTCGTGGAAGCAGAAGTACGGGGCACCGAGCTTCTCGAAGAACTCGAAGGCTGCTTCCATTTTGGTCTTCGCAAGATCGATGGGGTGCGCTTGGCTGGTCAACCAAGGGCGATCCATGGTGCCAGCACCGAAAATGTCGAAGCCATCCCAGTTGAAGCTGTGCCAATAGGCAACGGCGAAGCGCAGGTGCTCGGCCATGGTGCGGTCACCAACAACACGATCGGCGTCGTACCAACGAAAGGCAAGTGGGTTGTCAGATTCGGGGCCCTCGTAGGCGATCTTCGAAGGGACACTCGTAAAAAACTCGGTCATGTCCAAATACTACGGGTAGTCCGGATTCGTCGCAGGACTCCTCATCCTGACAATTCAACCGCCAGGGTCATAGATCCTCAAAACAGTTTTCTCTGACCCCGCTGGCGTGTGTTTGTACTTTCACGACGACGGTCCCACCAGGAACTTCGTCACCACCGGGCCAACTATCGGCTCACCGATGTCGCTAGCTGAGTTTTCCGGCGAAGTCGGCGACGTGGCCGGCAATGATCGGCCAGTAGAACTCAGGGAGGTCGTGGCCCATGCCGTCGAGTGCGACGAAGCTTGCGTTCGGCATGATCTCGGCGGTGCGCTCGCCGCCAGCCGGGGTGATCAACGTGTCCGCAGTGCCGTGCATTACCAGCGTTGGCACCTGGACATCACGCAGCGCATCTTCTCGCCGCGGTGACTTCACGATGGCGTTGTACTGATGCACGGTGCGTCGAGGCTGTACTCCGTAATCAAACATGAGCTCGCCCTTGGCCCGGCTTCCCGCTTCGGTCCAGTGATCGGGCGAGGCCCAGATGTGTTCAGTGGCAACCCGTTGGTCGAGCCATGCTTCGCGCTCGATGGGCGACGGTGTGAGCAAAGCCGCCTGCGCTTCCTTCGTCGCACGGCCGAACTTGGGATTACCCGTGCTGGACATAAGCGATGTGATCGAACGCAGTCGGTCGGCATGATCGATGCCCAGTTGTTGCACGATCATGCCACCCATGGACATGCCGAACACGTGAGCGGTGTTCCATCCAAGGGCATCGATGACAGCGATTGCGTCGTTGGCCTGATCAGCAAGCAAGTAGCCGCCGTTGGTCGAAGTTGCTCGTCCAGCATCGCGGTTGTCGAAACGAACAACATCGAACCCGCGATCGTTGAACTCGGTAACCAAACCATCTTCGTAGGACACCCGGGGGCTACTCAGTCCGTTCACCAGCAGCAACGGCTCACCGCTGTCGATGCCAGTTCGTATCCAAGGCAACTCGATGTCGCCGTTTCGAGCTGTGCCTTCGCTGATCTCAACCATCCGCTGACCCTAGCCCCACATGCAAACAGATTGGAGACGGCCCACGTCATGGCGAAACGGAACAACATTGCTCGGGCTCCAATCACAGCGCAACAGATCATCTGTGTCTGACACAGAAGCTGTACAAGCTGAACTGCGTGCTAACGCAAGTGGCGGAGGCCGCGGCTGATGGCAGCACCGATCGTGGAGCTGTGCGACTCGCTAGGCAGGATTATGTGCCCGATTTCAAGGTTGGGATAGTTGCGATTCTCGAGTTGGGTCGCCATCTCGATCATGTTTCCGCACATGTTGAACCCTTCGAGCATGTCTTCGTCCTGGCCCGCGGTCAGGAACATCTTTGCGACGAGATCATCATGCGCGGCCGCAAACTCCGCTTCGATACCGAGCATTGTTCGGTCGTCCCACCAAATTGATGGACTGGCAAGCAAGTACTTGTCGAACAGTTCGGGTTCGCTAAACAACACCCGAAGGCCGAACAGTCCGCTGAAGCTATGGCCGACCAGCCATGTCTCTGACACCCGCCAATCATGGCGCAGCCGCGGCAGTACCTGGTCGCGAATGAAGGCCAGATAGGTCAGCGCCTGGCCCGTGTCTTCGGCCCGAATATTCTTGACGCCGGTCGCCTCGGGTGGCACCCACTCGGTCGGACAGAACCAACGTGCACGGCTACGCAGATAGTCGCCCATCGAGTCATCAGCGAACGACAACCCAGCCACAATTGCCTCGGGCGATTCGCCACTCATCGACATGATCCGGGTGCCATCGCGCACGGTGCCCGCCGTCCAAGCCCCATCAAGACACAAGATCAGCGGAGCCGCATCCATCGATTCGTAGCGGAACGGTGTGGTTACCGAAACCGCATGCTCGGCACCACTCCTGTCACAGGTCAGCACAAAGTCAGTCGACGTCCAAGCCATCGTCGAAACCTAGCGTCCCGCGGATGCCAGATCCCTAGCCGCCGCCTGATTCACTCGGTCCCCAGCGTTCGTCACGCTGCCCTCGAATAGCTCCCGGCGCAGCGACACCTCTGCATCCTGGCCTTGGCAGGCCACACCAAGCTGGCGCGACAACAACACCTCCTCTCGGCACTCCCCCGGCTCCAACACGGCCGCACCTCAGTTTGGGGTGGTGACGATTCCCCATTCAGGTTGCGTCGTTGGGCCATGCGCGGATAGACGAAGGTGTGTCTTTGGGGCTGCTGCTGACGTCGTTCACGTTCGGCGTGCGTCATGGCTTCGACTGGGACCACATCGCTGCCATCGCCGACCTCAGTGGAACCGCAGAGAGCCGTCGGCGCGGTTTCGTGCTGTCGATGCTTTATGCCGTGGGCCACGGCGCCGTCGTATTCGTGCTCGGCACGGTTGCCATTGCCTTTGGGCTGGCGATCCCCGACGGGTTCGACGAGTGGATGGGCAAGGTTGTTGGTGTCACGTTGATCGCTCTAGGTGCTTGGATCCTTCTCGAGCTCATCCGCAAGGGTCGCGGCTTCCGACTGCGCAGCCGCTGGATGTTGATGATCAATGGCACATTCGCCGGAATGCGCAAGGTCCGTGGCGCCGCTAGTGGCGGGCGCACGATCGAGGTCGAGCACGAGCACGATCATGAGCACGTAACACCGACGTCACGTGATCACGCGGCACGTCACGCCCACGACCACGACCATGCCCATAGAGAAACTGGCGTGTCGGTGCCAGAACCCGTGCCGGTTTTAACTGGCTGGCGATCTGCCCGCCATCGGCTGCGCCAAGGACATAACCACAGCCACCGCCACGAATTAGCGCTGCCGACCGATGCAACTGCCCGTTACGGAAATGGCACCGCTGCAGGAATTGGCATGCTGCACGGCGTCGGCGTCGAGAGCCCAACGCAGATCGCGATCTTCGTGGCGTCGACCGCCGCTGTCGGTGTCTCGTTTGGCCTACTCCTTCTCGCAACATGGGTCGCAGGCTTGATCATTGCGAATGCCGCTATCGCTGCACTTGCCGGTGCTGGCCTACTGCACGCCGAACGAAGCTTCCCTATCTACGCTGGGCTCGCCGTTGTCGTCAGCCTGATGAGCATCGGACTTGGCATGCTCTATCTGCTGGGGCTCGACATCCTGCCTAGCAGCGTCGCCTAACGCGCTACCGGAATCAGGTCCTCGATCGCTGGACCCGAAGACGGTCGCTCAGCCGCACCCCGGCGAGATGCGCCTCGCTGACCGCTTTCGTATTGTCCAAGCCTTTTGGCCTCGGAAGCAACCAAGTCAGGACCGTTCGCCCCACTGATTCGCGATCTTCAGCGGCCTTCTTCCAGTACTGATTCGCAGTAGCGTTACCCAAGCAACGATTTGAGTTTTCGATACGGCGGGCCCAGCAACATAGGGTCACAGCCAGAAAGGTCAGGCCATGACGATTGACAATGAACTCGAGCAATGGTCCATCCGGGCAATCAACTTGCCCGACCATGCCGATAATCCGATCCACACCGACGAAGGCGCACTAGCTGCCGGCTTTCCTGGAGCACTGGTCGCGGGCGCAACAATCTATGCCTACATGACCCACCCCCCGGCGGCAGCGTGGGGGCTCGATTGGCTTAGCGGTGGTGGCGGCGAGCTGCAGTTGCGACAACCAGTCTTCGATGACGACCTTGTCGATTGCGTGATCAACAATGACGGTGATGATCTTGTTGTCACTGCGACTGTCGGCGGTCAGGCCCGTTCGTCGCTGCGGCTCTGGAAACAGGTCGATGCACCTGCCATACGTAGCGGCGACCCGCTCAAGCCCTTCCATGTGCAACTCACCGATGCCCACATTGACTATGGCTTGCGGTGCGGCGACGACCTGACGTTGTACGCCGAGCACAACATTGCTCACCCCGTGACATGTGTCGACCTGGCCAATCGGGTGTTCATCGACAACCTGGTCACTGGCCCCTGGATACACGTCCGAAGCAAGATTTATCACCAGGGCCTGGCGCCGATCGGATCCCACGTCAGGATCGAGTCGAACCTGCTCGATCGGTTTGACTCGCGGGCTGGCGAACGAGCGCTCGTTGACATGCGGGTCTTTGCCGACGATCAGCCCGTCGCAACAATTGAGCACGAAGCCATCATCGTCCTGCCTGCCTAACAGCGACCACGGCGCTGCGTCATTTGGCTCTCCGGTTTCTCGAGTTGCGTGGGTACCGCGACGAGTGGGTACCGGAGATGCGCGGCCATCAGCAAAGGGCGGAACGGCCCGAAGGAGGCAACCCCCGAGTAGAACAGGCTGGCGAGGGTGCACGTGAGCGCCACGCCGAATGCGACCGACAACAACCAGGCGCGAAGTGGGACAATCTTCTCGACCTGGCCCCTGACGAAACCATTTGGCCTTCCGACCGCCTAACACCGCCGAGGCGTCGTGACGAGCACGGACGCCCCAGTTTCGTGCCCGGCTAGTCGGTCTCGAGATAATGCAGCGGCAATGCGGTCGTCTGCTTCATCCGTTCCATGACAAAGATTGTTCGCACGTCGTATAGGTCGACGGCATCGATCAGGCGCTTGTAGAACTGGTCATAAGCATCGATCGAGGGCACAACCACGCGGAGCATGTAGTCGATCTCACCACTCGTTCGATACGCCTCGACGACTTCGGGGAATTGTTCCACCGCACCCTGGAACTGCGTGAGCCATTCTGCGCTGTGATCATTTGTACGAATCTGCACGAGCGCGGTCACGTTCAAATTGACTGCTGCGGGATCGACTAGGGCGACTCGCTTCGTGATGACACCCGAGGCTTCGAGGTTCTGCACTCGCCGCCAGCACGGCGTGGGAGTCAGGCCAACATGCTCGGCGAGCTCACGAGCGGTCAGACTTGCGTCCTCCTGCAGCAATTGCACGATTTCCCGATCAACTAGGTCCACAATAGATGATTATTGCACCTTGTAGCCATACACGCCTAGTTTGTTGCAGTAATCGCGTCGATCTGTGCAATATTTGCGGAGATCTTCTTCAGTGATTTAGCGTATTCTCTCGACATGGCAATCAAGAGCTATTTCACCGAGCACCCCGAGTCGACGGGCGAGTCTTACGGCGAGCATTTCATGGTGGCCATTTCAGTGAGCCGGCAACTCTTGGGGGCCGGGCTTGCAGCCGCTGTACACGCGCTGTTACCCAACTTCCACATGACCACAGCGAGCGAACGTATCCACAGCCTGGCGCACTGTCTTGAAACCGGCAACCGCGACGCCATCACACCACTTCGCAAGGTGCCCTGTCGCGAGACACTTCGCCAGACCGGCTAGCTCATCACCTCTCGGGGCTATCGAGCACCGCTCTGACCCCCACAGCTCTGGCACCCACAGCCCTGGGACCCACAGCCCTACTTCTGAGAGAACCAGATGCCAACAGCAGTCCGGTCGCCACGCGCTTCTTCAAGCGGAAACGAAATCAGCTGATCGAACTCAACTTCGGACACAGGTGCCTGGAGACCCTCGACGAGTGACATGGCCACGCCATCGTTGGCGGTGATTGGTTTAGCGACACCATTGGTTACCAACATCAAGCAGGCGCCATCAAGGTCGAGGGGCGCAACATCAGCTTCGATCGTGCGCGGGAACACGGCGTCAGCTTCACTTGTCCCAGCACCGAACACCGAGGTCCATCCGTCAGCACCAGCGACCAGCAGGTCACTGTCGCCGATCCGGAAGCCCGCCGCTGGGCCACCATCGATAGGAGCGATCAGACCAACCAAGGTTGTTGCAATGGTTCGCATCTTGGTGCCATCGGTAAAGCGAATATTGAAGAGTTGCTGAAGTTCATCACGCGTTCGCTCGAGCATTTTCTCGATGCCGGGGACACCATCGCTCAGATGCTGATCAATGGCCTGGGCGAGCAACCGACATGACCAATACGAGCCGTAATGCGCGTTTTCGGCGGTGCCTTGGCCGTCGGCTACTACTACCACGAGATAACGACCGTTTGCGGCGCTCGCAACGACATAGTCGTCCTGCCGCAGGTCATTCAAGATCATGTGGTCCGATCCGCGGCGACTCGACGCTCGAACCTCGAACTGGCCAAGTGTGTATGCACCACTCACATTGCTAGGCGGTTCCACGGTGGTCGAGACTTGCAGAGCACTTGCGTCCTGCGGCAGCTGACCCAGCGCTCGTACCGGCGCAACAGATTCGACAAACGAATCGCTGTCGAATGGAGCCAGCCGCGCTGGTTGAGTCGTCCCAGGACGTTCTGCGTTAGGCGTATCGAAGCCGACGGCGACGCGAGGTGTGCTCCGCAGGCGTTCGCGCGTAGCTGATGCTGGTTTGCCCGCAAAGGCTGACTCGCTGCTCAACCCACCGGAAGCAGCGGCCCCTGCTGTGGCTACTTGAGCATCGCCTGGTGCCGCTAACGCGGACTCAAGGATCTCGATTTGGGGCGACAACAGCACCCAAGTGCCAAACATGGCAATTGCTATACAGATGGCAGCGATGAGGCTATTGATGCCAAACCTTGTTGCCAAGCCGGCCACCAAGGCCATGACAACAACGAGCACAGCGATCGATATAAACGGGTTACGGTCCTGGGTTTCGGGGGTCACCCCACAATGGTAGGCCCCCATCTACTATGAGGACGTGGACCTCTGGAGGTTGTCATGACGCTGAGCCGATGGCGCCGAGTAGTTACTGGTGTTGCTGCAGGGGTAATTGTCTTATGCGCCGCGCTCATCGGAGCGTCCTTTAGCGATGAGACCGGCGGCGTCTCCGTTGCCTCAGAAGTGCGACCTGCAAACATCATTCCGATCGAAGAAGACCCCGACGACACATTGGTCGACGACGAGTCTACGGACTCGGTAGACATCGATGACGGGGCAACAAACGCTGTGACCGTCATCGATGCCGATGACCTTCCCGCTGCCGATGCAAACAGCACCGATGCTGATGACTCGACGCCCGACCAGAGCGCGGGAACCGACAGCGCCAATTCCTCAGACGATGATGCCGACGACGCAACCGGTAATGAGGCGAGTGCCGCAGCCGACACCGACACAACCGCCGAGCCAGCTACCAGTAGCACCGCCACCCCCGAGCAAGCATCAGCACCACTGACAGCGACCGACGACGCTCTGGGTACTGGCGGTGGCGTCGGCGATGCGGAATGTGCGCTGGATCGACTTGTGATCTATGCGGGCGCTCGCGTGGGCGGCGTAGCCGGAAGCATTCGTAATGCGCTGACCCAAGCCGGCTTCGGAGCAGGCTGCGCTACCCCCATCACCGTGCTGGCATCCAATTGTCCGCTCCAGTTTGCCGGTGCACTCGGGGCCGGATCTGGCTATGACCCTGCCAAGTCCTTCGTCGCCTCAAGCGCCACAGTCGACCGCGACACAATGACCGCAGTTATGGGCACTGTTGGCTACGCCGGCAATCAGATCGACATCTTGGACTTCAGCTTCGTGAACCCAGACAAGCCTGGTGAACAATGGATGGCCATCTTCGTTCCGCCAAGCTTCGACGGTTGGCAAGACTTGGCCGGGCGTGCCGGCCTCAGCCCATCGACCCAATCTCTCTGCGCTCCCTCGGGCGAACTAGCTGGCTAACCCAGGCTCCCTGCTGCTGCACTGCTCTCGGCACGCACCTCGATCAAGCAACGTTGACAACCTCACGAGCGAACGCTCTCGGTCAGCTGTTCCGCAAGCGGCGACGTCTAATCCTCTAATCGAGATTGAATGGTGGGTATTGATCGGTGAGCAGGCTTCCGTATGCGCCCATGCGTGCTCCAAGACGGAACCCTTTGATGACAAAGTCGCGCATGCCCACTGGGTACGTACCGGTAAAGAGCACCGCAAACCACGCGATAATGGCGACGACACCGACACCGATCATGACGAAATAGACGAAGATCATGATCGGGATCATCATGAACATGCGGAAAAAGACAGTGAGTCGATTACGCCCTTCGAGTTCAACGTTCGCGTCATAACGAATCGCATAGTTGCCAGGGTCAGCCTGCTGCGCCTCGAATTCGAACGGCGGATACTGCTCGGTCAGGCCGTAGTAGAAAGCCCAAGTCCGCAGCCAGTAGCGCTGCGCCATCACGATGATGTTGGCGAGACCCTCGGGCATCTTGCCAGTGAACAGGATGGCGAACCAGGAGATGGTCACGCAGATCTGCGCTACGAAGTTCAAGATCGAGCCCACGATAAAGTGTGGGATAGCCATGGCCCAGTGAGCAAGCGGTCGCCAATTGGCGATCTTATTGTCTTCCGATACCGCGTAATACACGGGGTAATTGGTTGCTGTTTCTAGAGCCACGCTTGCCTCACTCTTTCATGGTGTGTATAAAAACACTAGACCATCTGGCACTAACTCAGCTGTAACCGGAACGGTTACCCAATCTGGCTGATAGATGGTCCTAAATATCTCGTCTCACCTTCCTCCGCCGGATGATCGATCGAGGAAGACCTCAGGTGTTTCGTCGCGAACGGCCCCAGTCGGCAGCCAATCACAACGACGACGACAATTTTTGGCGGATCATGGTTATGCGCGCTTGTCAGCTCAGCAGGAATGGTCGCGCTGACCAGACTGTCGTCGGCCCCCGACGAGCACGTGGCGAGCGCCGCCGCCGCCACGACCTCATGGTCAACGTCCCTTTGCCAAACTTGCCGAGAACAGCTCGCCGAGATTGTGGATGCGACTCGGGCCGGCAGATCCTCTCGACTGCACCAGGGTCAGGTCCAATGGGTGCTCGTCAATTGCTTGCCAAACCTGGCCGTCGTGGTCGCTTCCCAGGAACGCTGCAATCAAGATCACGGAGACGCGTTCCTTGTAGGCACCTTGTGACAGCAGCTTGGGTCCCGAAGTCCCGAGTTGGGGTCAAGCTCACGGCGTGGAACCTAACCTGACAGCATGACCAATATCGACGTCGTGGTTCCTCAGCCTGCTCAGCTCGGCGAGGGCCCGCTGTGGTCGGTCGCCGAGCAAGTTTTGTACTGGGTCGACATCGATGGACATGCCGTGCATCGTTATGACCCGAGCACTGGCGTTGACGAGCAAAAGGCCACTCCTGGACGCCCTGGCTCACTTGCGTTGACCAGCGATCCTGGCAAGCTCGTGTTATCAAGCGAGCACGAGGTCCTATGGTTCGACTGGGCAAATGGTGCGACGCAGCCGTTCGTCTCACTCGAGTCGCCGGGTGCGGGCATTCGGATGAACGATGGCCGTACCGACCCAGCCGGCCGCTTCGTCGTGGGCACAATGTTCCAAGACAGCGACGCGGGGAAATTTGTTGGTTCACTTCACCGCATCGACGCAAACGGGAACTCAACTGCGCTGCGCCGTGCGGTCGGAACAGCGAACGGTCTGGCGTTCGACACCGACCGCGACATTATGTATTGGGCCGACACACCGACTCAGCAAGTGCTCGCGTGGGACTACGACGCGTCAACCGGTGATCGGTCAAACGAGCGTGTCTTCTTTGATTACCAGACGGTCGAAGGCAAACCCGACGGGGCATGTGTAGACGCTGACGGCCACTACTGGTCTGCGTCTGTCCGCGGTTGGGCGCTCACCAGGGTTGCGCCTGATGGCAGCGTCGAACGTCGTATCGAACTGCCGGTGGAGCTTCCGACCATGCCGTGCTTTGGCGGGCCGAATTTGGACATACTGTTCATCACTTCGATCAACACAGGAAGCGATGATGCGGCGAGCATCGCCCGCCGCCGCGGTGTCGCAGCTGGCTCTCTACTCGCTATCGACATGAGCGGTGAAGGTATCCAGGGACGACCCGACGCACTGTTTGCTGGCACACACCCCTAGCCCGCAACAGCGGTGTTCCTTCGCACTCGTTAGCAGGGTGCGACGGGGGCTCCGGCGTGGACTTCGACCAACTCATGCTCGGTCGTACTGCAGCGCAATGCGCCGTCGTCGAGCACGATGACGATGTCTTCGAGGCGTATGCCCCATTTGCCCTCGAAGTAAATGCCGGGTTCGATACTGAAGGCGTGACCCACGGTGACGATGTCGTCGTTGCCAGCTTTCACATAGGGCTGTTCGTGCACCTCGGTGCCGATGCCGTGACCGGTGCGATGTATGAAGTTGTCACCAAACCCTGCATCGGCGATAACCGAACGCGCTGCCGCATCGACATCGCCGAGAGTCGCACCAGGTCGAGCCGCGTCGACGGCCGCCTGTTGGGCCTTTTTTAGCGTCGCATACGTCGATGCGATGTCGTTGGGGATGACACCGGTGAACACGCAGCGGGTTATGTCTGAGCAGTAACCGCGGTGTTTCCCACCGAAGTCGAACAAGACGATCTCGTTTGGTTGCACCACCCGATCGGTGGGGTTGTGATGAGGCGATGCCGAATTTGGTCCCGACGCAACAATGCAGAACTCGACCTGCTCATGACCAACCGCCAGCAGCCTGGCGATGACATCATCGGCTATGTCGAGCTCGGTGCGTCCAACCAGCGGGACCTCGCCTCGTTGAATCTGTGCTGCGACATTGTTGGCCAATGCCCCGACCGTCTGCAAGGCCTGCATTTCCACTTCACTCTTGAGCGACCGGAGCCCGCCCAAGCCGTCACTGAGAGAAACAAACTGAGTATCGGGCATCAATGCCATGAGCCGAAGCAGATAGTGCGCCCACATCTCGTCGGAGACAAGGACCCGCTGCGCACCTTGAATCATGTCGGCAATCATTTCGACCGGGTCCTCGTCGTCGGTCCAACCGACGACTTCGAACGCCGGCAACTTTGGGACCTCAGGTACCTCGATCTTCGGAACGAACATGCGCGGCAGGGTCGTTGCACCGGGAAGGCCGACGAAAGCCGTCAGGCGTTCACTGTGCCGTGCTTCGTATGTGCTTAGGTACACCAGGTCGAATCCGGTGCTCAAAATCAGAGCGTCAGCCCCATCGGCGGTGAGACGGCCTGAAATTGCCCCCCACCGATTTTCTAGAAGATCGGAATCGGTCATACATTCACAGTATCGGAAACACACCAGAGGACTCCCCACCCAGTAATCCGCTTTCACGGCTGACATCAGCGTTTCCACTTGTGAACAATCATCCCGATGTTGCCGGAGTTTTGCGTGACGCCGAACTTCTGCCGCTGGTCGGCAAAGCCCTCGCCGACCCCTTCCGCGACGCGGGCGTGACTGCTGTTCTTTCACCCGAGGCACGCGGCCCGATTCTGGGCGCCCTCGTGGCGGTTGAGCTGGGCGCGGGCCTTGTATTAGCCCGCAAGAATGACCAGAACCATCCGGGCGCCGACATTCCCGTCGAGTCCGCCCCGACATGGCGCGGCCGTAGTGAAACGTTTCTAGGTCGATCCTTCGACCTGGGGACCAGCGATCGAGTTTTGATCGTCGACGACTGGATCACCACCGGGAACACGATGAGAGCCACACGTAACATCCTTCGGCTACTGGGCGCTGCGTACGTCGGAGCGGCGGTCTTAGTCAACAAGGCCGCACCCGCAACGATTCAGGAACTCACCGTGCACACGTTGGTCAACTTCGACGACCTGATGACTTACCCCGGCTGACACACCCACAACCGCGCTGCATCCTAAGTCCTGGGCCAAATAACTCAATTGGGGACGCAGGTCTTATGCGCGCATACCCCGGGCCGACGGCATAGTCATGGCCCTCGCAGTCTCCGCCCCAACGCTTCGCACCCGCAGCGCCAGCCAGACACAAGCAGCGACATGGACGGCCATCAGCGCAGCCATCTCCTTGCTCGCAACCATTCCTCTTGTCTGGATACTGTCGAATCCGTTGTCACAGCTCATGTTCGTCCGCGGCAGCGAGCAGAACGGCAGCTGGGGTTACGTCTTCATGATCGCTTTGATCCTGACGGCACCAGCCACCTATGCACTCTTCTTCGGTACCGCAGGCGAACTACTCAAGCCGCAGGTTTCGCCGACCGTGCACAAGTCCACGATGCGAATAGCCGCACTTGGCATAGTCCCCTACTTCGTCATGATCACCGTGGCTCTGTACTGGGATAGCGGCCCCCAGGTCTCACTTTTGTTAAGCGCCGGCTTGACCATTCCTATCGCGATGGTCACAACAGTCTGGGCCTCAGCCCGACAGCACTAAAGACACGAGCCCCAGGGTCAGAGCCCCAGGGTCAGAGCCCCAGGGCTCCACCCTTATCAAAGATACTGACTAGGCCTGATCGACCTTGCCTGCAACCTCATTGCACTCCCCTGTTTCGTGCCCGGTAATAGCGACGGCCGCGGTGGTCTTCGCCCAAATCGGCTCTCAAGCAAGAAGGCTGTTGGGGATCGGCACTATGCGCGCCCGCAGCCATTCTCCGACGGCTTTTGCCTGACCGTCTTGGCGTGTCGATGCAGCAACACCTTCTTCGAGCAGCCCGCGGATAAGAAAGTTCATGGACCTGATGTTCGGAAGCCGGTACTTCTCGACAACAAGTTCGGCCGTCTCTGGCAGCAGCTCTTGGATCTTTGCTGGCGTCAGGAAGTGATCAAGCCAGGCCCACCCAGCGTCGGTGCGGGCGTAGACACCCACGTTTGCATCGCCGCCCTTGTCACCCGAGCGAGCGCCTGCGATTCGGCCAAGTGGCGCCATGGTCGTTGGCTCGTCAGCCCGTGCCGGGGTTGACGCGATGGTTATGTCCAATGCCTCGCCAGTGGGTGCGACCGAGTCGACCTGCACGGTGTCGCCGCCACGGACATGCACGTACTGCGGCACCAGGTCGCTGGGCACTGTGGCCGGACGATAGACGCCATAAGGCGACGCAGCCCCTGGGCCACCACTCAAGCCGTACATCCCAGGAATTGAGCTGAGTGCAGTATGGGTGTTGGCATTTGAGAAGGCGCGCCCAACCTTGCGCTCGTCGTGATCCTTTACGGTGACACGCCAAATCGCGGTTGCTTCTTCCTGCGTCCCTGGATCCTGCTTGTCGGTGCGAATGACCCGAGCGGTGATCGACTCGAAGTCCTCGGCCGTGTACGGACAGGCATCCCAGAATGCTGCCTCGGCAAGGGCTGCCTTCTCTTCGATGTCGAGGCCCGTAAGGGCCACGGTGAAGCTGTTTCGATAGCCACCCATTTCATTCATTGCAACCTTGAGTGTCGTCGGAGGCGCTTCTCCCCTGGCACCAGATATGCGCACCCGGTCACGTTCGATCTGCTCGAGTTCAATCGTTTCGAACCGAGTCGTCACATCAGGGCCCAGGTAGGACGGTGATCCGATCTCGTACAGGAGCTGACTGGTCACGGTCTCGGTATTCACGACGCCGCCGGTGCCGTCGTGTTTGCCGATCACGCACGATCCATCGGCCGCGATATCAGCCCAGGGAAACCCGAATCGGGCTCGACCGCCAACCTCGGTGTAGCCCTCGATCTCGTGGAAGAACGAGTAGTTGCCACCAGTGGCCTGGCCGCTGCATTCAATGACATGCCCTGCTGCAACGGCCCCGGCCAGCTGGTCAAGATCCGTCTTGCCCCAGCCGTGATGCCAGGCCGCGGGCCCGCAAACAACAGCGGCATCGGTCACTCGTCCGGTGATCACGATGTCAGCGCCCTTGTTCAGCGCCTCGACGATGCCGAAGCAACCGAGGTAGGCGTTGGCGCTTACGTAATTGGACAGATCGCCAAGGTCGCCACCAGAGTTGAATGGCATGAGCGCACCTGAGGCGGCAAGCCCATCGACTCGTGGCAAAAGATCGTCGCCATCGACATAAGCAATGGTCGGTGACAGGCCGAGCTTGGCGGCGACCTCAGCAACAGCGTCGGCACAACCCTCGGGCGAAAGACCGCCAGCGTTGGTAACGACCTTGATGCCGCGGTCCAGGCACGTTCCCATCACGTCTTCCATTTGCTGCACAAACGTGCGGGCGAAGCCACCGGTGGGGTGTTTTGCCTTGATCCTGCTCAAGATCAGCATCGTCAGCTCGGCGAGCCAATCGCCGGTGAGCACGTCGATAGGCCCACCTTCGACCATCTCACGAGCGGCCGAGGGTCGGTCTCCAAAAAAGCCAGAACAGTTCGCGATGCGGATCGGGTCGGTCATAGGCCCATTCTCGACCGCCAAACGTGCACCGCCCAAAACCAGGCACCCGCGCGTTAGAGATCGAAGGTGCCATGCCGATCAGCGAGGGGCTCTACAACATTGAGTGCGTTGGGTTGCTGGACGAACCGACGATCCTCTCGGCGGATCAGCACAGCGACCTCGTGGTGGAACCCCCAAAATCGCGAAATGCGGTCCCTGTCGAAGCAAGAACCGCACCGTTGCGAGTGGAGCGTAGTGGAGTTGAGCCCGTGGGACACGTTGTCGTTCGTCGGCCGATGCATCGGTTGATGGGGCCGGCGCGGTTGGCGCAGTATCGAACGCTGTGTCCGTGGGCTCAGCTGACCCGCCGCAGGTGCGCTGGGCCGGATGCACGGGCGACCTGTAATACTCGTCTACTTCACAGGCAGCGCCTGTAGAAGGGAACCAGCACCATGTTGCTGACCGATGAGCATCATCAATTCCGAATGATGGTCCGTGACTACGTGGAGCGGGAGATCAACCCGAACATTCCTGCGTGGGAAGAGGCTGGGATGATGCCGCTTCACGAGATCTTCGCCTCAATGGGCAAACTGGGTCTCCTGGGCCTTGGTTACGACACCGCCTTCGGTGGCCAAGGTGCCGATCACATCTTCACCTTGATCCTGGCAGAAGAGTTCGGCCGCTGCGATCACGGCTCGCTGCCAATGGCACTCGGGGTGCAGACCGATATGGCAACACCGTCGTTGGCTCGATTCGGGACACCAGCTCAGAAGGAGCAGTACCTCCGTCCCGCGCTCGAAGGCGCCATGGTCGCTTCGATCGCAGTCAGCGAACCCGACGCTGGATCCGACGTCGCTGCAATCCGGACCACAGCGACGCGAGACGGCGACGAGTGGGTAATCAACGGTGCAAAAATGTGGATCACGAACTCGGTTCAGGCCGATTGGCTATGTCTGCTGGCCCGAACCTCTGACGAAGGCGGCCATCGAGGGATGAGCCAGATCATCGTGCCTACCACCGCTGCTGGATTCAGCGTGTCAAAGAAACTCGACAAACTAGGAATGCGAGCATCAGACACCGCCCTGCTCAGCTTCGACGAATGCCGCGTACCCGTGGCAAACACGCTCGGAGAAATCGGCCGCGGATTCCAACAGCAAATGGCCCAGTTCGTGGTCGAACGAATGTGGGTGGCCTACACAACCGTCGGCGCCTGCGAGCTGGCCCTTGAACGCACAGCTGAGTTCCTTCGCCAGCGACATGTATCTGGCGAACCACTGTTAGCCAAGCAGCACATCCAATTCACCCTGGCCGAACTCGGCGCAGAACTCGACCTGCTTCGCGTCTACAACCAAAACATTGTCGAGACATACCAAGCCGGCGAAGAGCCCACCCGCCAACCCACGATCGCCAAACTGAAGGCCGGCCGGCTGATACGACAAGTCGCGGACCAATGCTTGCAGTTCCACGGCGGCATGGGATACCTCGAAGAGACCTGGACTGCCCGCTTCTTCCGGGACAACAGGCTCATCTCCATCGGTGGCGGCGCCGACGAGGTCATGCTCCAGGTCTTGGCCCGATTGGACGGCTACACCGCCTGACATCGTTACAACTCCTGAGCTCTTCCATGACATGGACCCATTGGGCTTGCCAACCCAGCCACTCAGGATCGGAGATGTTCGAGAAGTAACTCGTTGATTGCCTCTGGCGATTCGAGGTGGACGAAGTGCCCAGCGCCGTCTATCTCGACGTGACGAACGCCAGCAGGGTGGTCGCCCCGGTGGATCGCTGCATCGAATAGGCGGCGGTCCATACATCCGTCATCGGTCCCGCTGACTATCAGCGTCGGGACCGCAATCTCGGTGAGTTCCATGGCAGGTGTTGACCGGATCCCTAGCAGGATCGAGGGCGTCGCGTTCTGGCGGTAGTACCCCAGAGTCGCGGTCAGAACACCCGGCTCTTCGAATTGGCTTCGCAGCTGGTTCCACTCGGACTCGGCCATCGAATGAGCCGGCGACCAGGTCTGCCACAGCCGACGCAGAAGCCACCAATCCTGAGCGCGCAATGCTCGCTCAGAAAGACCTCGAAGCTGGAAAAATGTCATGTACCAGGAGCGCAGCAGTTGCCGCGGCACGCGTCTCACAGCTGCGGGAATTCTCGCCAAAGGGGGAATCGCCATGGCAGTTGCTGTAAGGACCCGGTCGGGGTGTCGAGCCGCTGCGACATAGGTGATCGCAGCACCCCAGTCGTGGCCCACGAGATGGGCTCGGTCGACGCCGAGATCGTCGAGCCACCCGACGACATCATCCGCGAGCGCAACAAGCGAGAAGTCACCGTCGCCAGGCTGCGATGACGGCTCGTAGCCGCGCAACGTCGGCACTATGACACGATGGCCAGCTGCCGCCAGGGGGCCGATCTGGTGCCTGAACGTATGTGGCGAGTCAGGGAAGCCGTGCAGGCACAGCACAACCGATTCGTTTCCTTCGCCGGACTCGATCGCAGAGAACTCGAGACCGGATGCGGCCAGGGTGAGTCGGTCGGCGCTCATGTGGCGGGGGCCATCAATCGAGCTCGACGCCTTGGGTCGCAGCGATCAGACGAACCTCGTCAGAGATGGGTACGTTCCGCGGGTTGTATGACGGCAGGATGGAGCGCAGCGTCCCGGGGATCATTCCGCTGCGCCAGTTGCGTCGAGCGGCTTGGCCTACGACCTTGCGCATCGGGACGTCTGCGTCGATCGTCTCGCGCTGGAGTACAGCGGCCATGCGCAGCAGATACCGCAGGAAGTGGGCCTGCGCCCAGGTTCCTACGGCGACGCGATGGGTATAGCGGCCGACGATGGCCTCGTACGCGTCGAAGGTGACGGTGCGGTGCTCGATCTCTTCGGCGAGGTGCCAAGCCATCAGGCTTCCCCACGCTGGGTCAGCGTCAGTGGCGTCTGCTGTGGTCAGCACCGATCGGGCGAGGGCGAACGTCATGGCCTCGAAACCCTCGGCATAGGCCAGGTTGAACGCCAGCGACTTCTCCTCGCTGAATCGCCGGTAGTTGGCCTCGAGCCCGTCTTCGAGCGACCGCATCGCGGTGGCCGCACCGTCGCTCAGTTGCACACGTACGAGGTCGTTGATTCGCGCGTGTTGTTGATAGTGCTGAGCCTCTTGACCAGAGAAGGCCTTCATGTCGGCTCGCAGCTTGGGGTCCTCGACCTGCTTAGCTGCCACTCGCATCGTGCGGATCAGATACGGCTCGAGATAGGGCAGCGTGAAGGACAACGCTACCAACTCACACGATCGTGACGGGTCGGTGGGAACCGGCAGCACTGGCAGGTCGCGTGGCCACTCAAAGTCGGGCCGCCGAACGGTAATCGTTGCCATGGCCCAGACCGTACTAGACACCATAAGTACCGTGCTCCAAGCGGGCTCGACGCGACGTTGGGCTGTAGACAGGTCTGAGGCGCGCGATGGGCGGAACTGTCTCCGGTTCTCAAACAGGTGCTGTGCTCGGTGCCAACGAGTCAGCGCAGTGAAGCAAGCTGACAAAACCTAATAGAGTCTACGGATGGCTGAACAGAGCGTTGCTCATCTGGTTGTCGATGCGTTGAAGCGCAGCGGTATCGATCAACTTTTTTGTATTCCGGGTGTGCAGAACGACGACTTCTTCAATGCGCTGGTGGACTCACCTGAGATCCGCCCAATCGTCACTCGTCACGAGCAGGGTGCTGCCTATATGGCGATGGGTGCCGCGCAGGTGACGGGGAAGCCAGCAGCATGTTGTGTGGTTCCGGGCCCTGGCATGTTGAATGCGTCGGGCGCCTTGACCAGCGCGTACTGGGGGTATGCCCGGGTCTTGGCCGTGATCGGCCAGATTGCGACCTCGCAACAAGGACGCCATTTCGGGGCGTTGCATGATCTTCCTGACCAAACGGCAATTCTGCGCCAGCTCACAAAGCACACAGCCGTAGTGCACGATCCAGCAACGGCAGCCGCAGAGATCCAGAACGCCCTCGACCTGGTTCATTCGGGTTTGCCTCGCCCAGTCAGTATCGAAGTTCCGGTCGACGTGTGGGCAAAACCAGCTCCTGGCACTATCGGCATCCCGAATACCACGATGCCGAGCCCTGATCCTGCACTGATCGAGAAGGCCGCTGCAATCATTGCTTCGGCCGAACGGCCGTTGTTCGTTATTGGCTCGGGAGCCTATGACGCTGGCGAGTCCGTCGCCGAACTGGCCGAGCTCGTGCAGGCTGCCGTAACCACTCGCCGAATGGGCCATGGCGTGCTGCCAACACAGCATCCACTCATGGTTCCGATCACTTCGGCGCACGAGCTATGGCCGACCGCCGATGTCGTGGTCGGTATTGGTAGCCGCATCGAGTGGCCACTGGGAGCATGGGGCTACGACGACGATTTAACCCTGATCCAAATCAATGTCGACGAAACTGAACTCAACCGCCATGGCATCACCGACGTAGGCATCCACTCCGATGCCGATCAGGCCTGCAGGGCTCTAATCGATGCGATCGGGCCGCTCAGCCGGCCGTCTCGAGTGCCCGAACTCGATGAGCTGCGAGCATCGTTCAACGATCGCACGTCACATCTCGAACCACAGTTGTCCTACACAGCTGCGATTCGCGACGTGCTCCCCAACGACGGCGTAATGGTCGAAGATGTCACCCAGATCGGCTTCGCTGCGCATCTGTTCTATGACCATCTCCAGCCGCGCACATTCCTGTCATCTGGCGCCGCTGGAACATTGGGAGCTGGCACCGCCGTTGCCATCGGCGCTTCGGCAGCCACCGATCGACCAGTCGTCGGCGTGACTGGCGACGGCGGCTTTCTGTTCACCGCGACGGAGTTGGCGACCGCAGTGCAGCACGACATCCCGTGCAACATCTTGCTGTTCAACAACAACGCCTATGGCAATGTCAGGCGTATCCAACAGGAACGCTTCGGCGAGGACCGCACCATCGCCAGCACGTTGCAGAACCCGGACATGAGCAAGCTCGCCGACGCCTTCGGCGTGAAGTACTGGCATGCCGATTCGCCCGAGTCTTTGCGGCCAGCGCTTGGCGCTTCGATCGATCATGACGGCCCCTGCCTCGTCGAGGTAACCGTCGACGCCATGCCCAACCCGTGGCCCTTTCTCCGCCTCCCCCGCGTTCGAGGTAACTAAACAGCGGGCCAGCTATTCCGGGTCGCTGAAGCCGAACTCTTCGAGCTTGGCCATTGCCCGCCGACTTGTGTTGAAGCCGACCGGCAAGCTGAACCAAAACCGTGCCACTGCAACAGACTGCTGTGAACACAGGCGGGCTAGCATCGCTCAGTGACCTGGTACGAGGCAGTTCTTCTCTTGCTCGGCGGCGCGTTCGCTGGTGCGGTCAACGCAATGGCTGGCGGCGGCTCGATGTTGACAGTCCCTCTGCTGGTCCTGGCCGGTGTGCCCGGCGTGGCCGCGAACGGTTCGAACCGAGTCGGCATCTTGACATCGAATGTGTCTTCGCTGCAGTCCTACCGAAGCGAAGGTGTCAAAATTCCGAAGAAGCTGGTGCCGATTGTGGCGCCTGCGATCGTCGGCTCGCTCGTTGGTGCCTACGGCATCAGCCGCTTGACCGACGAAACGTTCGAACGAGTCTTCGGTCTAATCATGATCCCGCTGATCTTGCTAACTATCTTTAAGCCGAAGGCTGATGCCGAAGCCGAGCCCTGGTCGCTCAATGTCACCATTGGCGTGTTCTTCTGCATCGGGTTGTACGCCGGCGCGATCCAGGCTGGTGTTGGCCTCGTCCTGCTGGCTGCGTTGAGTCGGTCCGGTTACGACCTGATCAGCGCCAACGTCGTCAAGGTCATCTTCATATTCTTCGCAACGGTGATTGCGCTGCCCGTCTTCATCATTCAGGGTGACATTCGATGGGGACCAGCTTTTCTCCTCGCCATAGGGCTGAGCGCTGGAGGCTGGGTTGGCGCCAAGTTCGCAGTCCGAGGCGGCGAGAAGTGGATACGAGGCGTCATGATCGTCGCCGCCATTGCATTGGCGCTGCGCCTACTCGGCGTCTGGGAATGGGTCTTTTAGACACGCTTCACCCTGCGCCAGACCGGATCGTCACCAAAATCAACACGTTCAATAACCCCGACACGCTTGTAGGCAGCCGCGCCTGCTCGTGACGAGTTTCGGCTGCGTGAGGTCAACTTAGGGGCGACTAAGCCAATCATCGATGAGTGCACGAGCGATGCTGGCGCGAGGAGGGATGCTCGGTAGGTCATCCTTGGCGAACCATTGGGCATCGGCAATCTCGTCGGGCGCTGGTGTGATATCACCGGCCACATAGGTCGCAAAGAAGCCAAGCATCAGCGAGTTTGGGAACGGCCATGGTTGGCTCTCGAAGTAGCGAACGTTCTCTACGGTGACCCCAACTTCTTCCATTACTTCGCGGTGCACACAGTCCTCGAGCGACTCGCCAGGCTCAACGAACCCGGCAAGGGTCGAGTACATGGGCTTGGGGCCTCGCCATGCAACGTTGGTGGCCAGGAGTGCTCGCCCGTCGGGATGTTCGATCAGCATGATCACCGCTGGCGAAAGTCGCGGGTACGCCACCAAGCCATCGACGGGACACTTCATGGACCGCTCATTGGGATCCATTTCCATCTGGCTGCCACACCGGCCGCACATCTGGTGATCGCGGTACCAGTCAGTGATCTGGGTGGCGCGACCGGCCACATTCCAGATCGCTGGATCCAGGGTGCCCATCAGCCGGCGCAGGTCAGAAAAGACCAAGCCGGGAAACGGAGCGTCGAATGGATCGAAGTCGTCGGAGAGCTGCCCGGTCCACCAGTGCGCAGTCTCGTTCTCGAATCGCCCGAGCACCAATGGCTTGGCGACATGGTCGGACAGCTGTTTGGCCTCGTCAGTCGTCAGCGGACGCATGCCTGTCGTCATATCGTCGACAAGTAGCACCTGTCCGCCACGCGAGAACAACCAGGAGTCATCACCCTCTGGATCGTCAGGGAGCACAGCGACAGGTACAAACTTCGAGGTAGTCATCTCTCGCAGCTTCGCCTGCACCAGCGCCCATTGCAACTCGTTGGGCCGCACTTTGTGTGTAAGTGGACGCCACTAATAGTGTCTCGTTCAGCTACAAGGAGTTGCCATGAGCCCCAACACCTCGACCGTCGACTTCCACTTCGACGTGCTCTGCCCCTACGCCTATCAGACCGCGAAGTGGATTCGTGATGTCCGCAGGCAAAACGGCCTCGACATCAATTGGAAGTTCTTCAGCCTCGAAGAGGTCAACCGGATGGAAGGCAAGAAGCACCCGTGGGAACGCGACTGGTCCTACGGTTGGTCGATCATGCGCATCGGAGCGATCCTGCGTCGCCACAGCATGGACGACCTGGATCGCTGGTACGAACGATCGGGTCGGGCGTTGCACGAAGAGGGCCAGCGAGTACACGACCCCGACGTTGCCCGCATGCTTCTTACTGAGCTCGGACTCGATCCTGATGTTGTCGACCAATCCATTGCCGACGAGACAACCCACGACGAGATCAAGGCCGATCATGCGCGCGTCATGGACGCTGGCGGCTACGGCGTGCCTACCTTGTTCTTTGGAGACCATGCATTGTTTGGTCCTGTCTTGATTGATCCACCAATGGGCGAGGCTGCACTTCGCCTGTGGGACGCCGTGACGGCATGGACCGAGTTTCCGCATCTCTACGAGTTGCAACAGCCGAAACGTAAACACGACGAGCAAGCCATCGCAACGACTTTCAAGCCGTATCTCGAGGCACGCGACTGGATCAGCATCAATCGCGGCACCGAAGTTGGCTTCACCGACAAGGGCTTCGAAGCCCGCGGACCAGCTTCGGAACACGCGTCACGAAGTACCGATAATGCTGACCAAGGAGATACCAACCAATGAGCCTCGAAGCCATCGCCCTCCTCAACGATTGCATGGACTCCGTCGATGCGTTGCTGGCCGACCTCAACGACGACCAGTGGGCGGTGCAGTCCTATTGCCCAGACTGGGACGTACGGGGTGTAGCCATGCACCTGGCCGCCGTGGAACACATGCTTTCTGGTGACGAGCCAGGATCCTGGACCGAAAGCGTGCCGTTCAACAAGATCGGTGACTACATCAGTGGCGTCGAGAATCTGAACAATGCTGACTTGCTGGCGGCCTACCGCGAAACAATTGCGGCACGTCGCCAGGAAATGGCTGGGTACGCCGCTGAGCAGCTCGCTCTGCCGTCAATGACCCCCGTCGGGGCTCAGACCTATGGCCGCTTCATGGCGATCCGGGTCTTCGACTATTGGGTCCATGAACAAGACATCCGCGGACCTCTTGGTATGCCCGGCCATGAAAGTGGCCCTGCTGCGGCGATGGCGCTCAACGAGATCGAGATATCGCTTCCCTACATCGTCGGCAAGAAGATCGGCCTACCCGAGGGCAAGGGCATGACCATCAACCTGACTGGCCCGGTCGAGCGCCAGGTGCACGTCAAGGTCGATGGACGCGCCGGTGTAGTCGACTCGCTGTTGGATCCCGATGTCGTGCTGAACGCCAACTCGACAGCCTTTGCACTACTCGCATGTGGGCGCATCGATCCCCAAGGTCCGATCGACGACGGCCGAGTCAGCTGGAGCGGCGATGCCGAACTCGGTGAGAAAGCCGCCCGCTCTCTTCGTTTCACCATGTAGCCGGGCTTGCTACGCAGCGCCGCCAGCGGCGTTCGCCCGAACCCACACCAGATCTGCTTCCCCGCTACACGTCCCTCACCACTAGTGCGTACTACCTCCGGTACAACACGCACTCACCCAACATCACCTGAGCTTGTTCGCGACACGCTCGTCTGACACCGTGGGGGGACACGCAATGTTCGCCGAACAAGGAGTACTCATGGGACGTCTAGATGGCAAGGTCGCGCTGATCACTGGCGGTGCCCGAGGCATGGGTGCCGAAGAGGGTCGAGTGTTCGCGGCAGAAGGCGCCACGGTCGTGCTAACCGATGTGCTCGATGACGTAGGCAAAGAAACCGCTGGCAGCATCACCGGCGCCAACTACGTCCATCTCGACGTCCGAGCTGAAGCCGAATGGCAAGCCGTCGTCGACCAGGTCATGAGCGACCATGGCCGTGTCGATGTTCTCGTCAACAACGCCGGCGTTGACCTGGTCAAGAAACTGCTCGCCACGACGATCGAGGACTTCGAGCGAGTAACCGACATCAACCTGCGAGGCACGTTCCTGGGCATGCGAACCGTCGCCGACGCCATGATCAAGGCTGAGAGGCCATGTTCGATCGTCAACACCAGCTCCGTAGCCGGGCTCCAGGGTGTGGCGAATCATGGCGTGTACTCCGCATCGAAGTTCGGGGTCACCGGGATAACCAAGGCGGCGGCGAAAGAGTGGGGTCGCTACGGCATCCGAGTGAACTCGATTCATCCCGGCATCATCGAGACACCAATGACCGCCGACATGCGCTCGTTCACCGACCCCGAGGTGCGTGAACGCGTCGAACGGACCATCCCGTTGCGCCGCATGGGGCAGGCCAGCGACATCGCCAACATGGCGCTGTTCCTTGCCAGCGACGACTCGGACTATTGCAGCGGCCAGGCGTACATCGTCGACGGCGGCGTTCAGCCTTAACCTGCGCCCTATGAGCGGATGCGGTGGCGATGTCGACAACTGAACAACTCCTGGTGGCAGTCGCAGCCAGCACTGACCAACTGGCGTCTCGCGTCGCGAGACTCGGCGATGCAGAAGTGCGGGCGCCCTGTGCCCTGCCTGGCTGGAGCCGCGGCCATCTCCTTACCCATCTGGCAAGAAATGCAGACGGACTACGACTGGCCATTCTTGCTATCCGGTCGGGCGAAGCGATCCCGATGTACGCGTCGTCAGCATCGCGAGATGCTGACATCGACGCTGGTGCGGGCAGGCCAACTCGCGTCATCATCGACGACTTCGCCTTAAGTGCCCATGCCCTCGCGACCGAAGTTCGCTTGGTCACGTCGGATCAGTGGCGATCCTCAACCCAGTTGTCGACAGTGACGGGGCCGTCGACAGTGCCCGCTCAATCGCTTCTAGAGATGCGGCTGCGAGAAGTCGAGATTCACCACGTCGATCTTGCAGTCGGGTACGACTTCTCTTCGACCGCTGCGGCGACCGTCCACTCGCTGATTCGTTATGCGGTCCAACGGCTTGGCAGACAAGGCCCGCATCATCTGACCCTGAACGCCACCGACACCGGCCACACCTACACCGTGCTGCCCAACACAGCCACGGCCCAAGAACACTTGGCTGAAGCGCCCGCCTCCGAGCTGCTCATGTACCTAACCGGGAGACCGGCCCCAAGCGGCTCCATCGCTCTGCCAGATCCACCGCCCTGGGGTTAGTTCTATCCAGCCCTGATGACCGCAGCGCGCCTCAAGAACCGCAGGTCGTACAGTCGCGCTGGTGAGCACATCGCCATTGAGCTTCTTCTCGTGGAATCTGGCCATGCTTCAGCGCCCTGCAACAGCACCGCTGTTCTGGGAGGTCAGCAATACCGAGGCTGTCGTGCGCGAGCAGGTGCTGCAGTTCGAGCCAGACATCGTGCTGTTCCAGGAACTCCCTGGAATGGTGCCATTCGTTGAGACCCACTCGATGATTCCAGCGAACCCCAAGAGCCACAGCGGCAATCTGGCGACGCTCGTACGCAATCAGCTCGCCACCACCGAACTCAAGATCGCGACCGTGGATGGATGCGCCATCCTGACCACCTTCGTGGAACTCGACCTCACGATCGCCAACGTTCATTTGCCAGCCGGCAAGGGTGCAGAGGCCGACCGGTTGATGTATCTGTCCAAGGTGATCGAAGCCAGCCCAACCCTGCCGTTGGTGATCGTGGGTGACACCAACATGCGCGTCGCCGAAGCGGAAACGCTGCTCGGCATGGGTTTCAGCGGCGACAAACCGCCGCATCCAACCTGGGACAGCCGTCGCAACAATTTCCGGGCCGACGCATACGAATTCAGCGCCTACTTCACTCGCTGGTTCGCAAGCCCCGGTGTCACCGTGTCCGGCGTCCAGGTACATCGCGACCCAATCAAACACGACGACCGCGAGTTCTTTGTATCGGACCATTACGCCTTAAGTGGGAAAATCGTTCTGACCTGAACTCGAGCGCGCAAAAGCATCGGGCCAAGGACCCAGGTTTCTCGGTGCATCAATTCTGCCTCCGCCACAGCGGCGGATTCGCGCACTCACCCCGGGGAAGCGGCCGTCAGGAATCTGAAACGGTGTCGACAAGCGTGACCAGGCGCCCGATGAACTTGGGCTCGTTCTCGTGATGAGGCCAGTGGCCAGCATCATCCATGACAAGCAGCTCTGCCTCGCCATCGAACCGGGCAACCATCGCCTCGCAAGGATCCATGTTGCCATCGAAGCCCGCGCCGCCAGCCACGATCAGGCCATGGCAAGTGACCCGATAGTCATTGGCCACATCCGATTTGAGCGACAGGTATCGGTAGTACTGCAAGACATCGCGCAGCAGATCCCGGTCACTAAACGTCTGCTTGAGGGTCCTTACGGCCTGATCCCGCTCCTCTCGGTCCGCTCAGGCGATCGTCGTGCTGCACAACTGCTCGACATTGACGAAATCGTCGCGCCTAGCTCTGAGATCTGACGCCAGCGCCTCGAAGTAGAAGAAGCGCCTCCCTCCCTTAGCCGACCGACGCGCATCGGATGCTTCATCCTTCGTGCTCAACCGTTTCGAAATCCATCACTCCGCAGCTCATACCTTCTACTGAACATCTCAGCTCTCGTGGCCCCGACGACGGATCCGAGCCAACAAGCCCTTGGCTGCTACTCCAATAGCTGGCCGTCACCACAGTCGAGTATCTGATCTGGGATCGCCCTCAGTGCTGGGCCGTGCGCAACTTCGAGCTGGGCCTGAAGTCTGGCAACCGAGACCGCCTGGGCAACCGACTGTCATGGTCTGATGCGTTCAGCAACCGTCGCTCGTCACGTCGGCTCGAGATGCCACCAACATGGTGAGGTCTGACAGACTCGATCACGCAAGCTTCCGCCTACAAGGAGCCGTCATGGTGCTGCAAGACATAAACCCGATCAACGATCAGCTGGCCGACATCATTGTGCGGGCCGGCGAGCCATGGGTCGAGACGGCACCCGGTATGGCGTGGACGAAGGTGTTGTGGACCGGCCCGGAGACCGGTCGCTGGGTCGCATTATTCCGGTGGAACAAGGGTTACGTCGCCCCACCACACAAACATCTCTCTGATGCACATACCTATGTGCTCAAGGGGAAGTTGCAAGTGCGCGACGGTGTGCTCGAAGCCGGCGACTACGACTATGAACCAAACGGCGTGCTGCACGGCAAGACCGAAGCACTTGAAGACACTGAATACCTGTTCGTCTGCGAAGGCCCCGTTGTCTTCTTCGACGACGACGGCCTCACGCGCTACCTCAGCTGGGAAGAGATGCAGCAGCTGAAAGACTCAGCCCCAGCGAACTAAAGGTCAGCGGCCCCGAATCAAGACCACGCCGCTGACTCCCGCTGCGGTAGCAGCGTACGGGGGCACGTTCATCGTTCGGGGCGGCGAGCACGAGGTACTCGAGGGCGCGGCTGACGACCGTCGGATCGTGGTGCTCGAGTTCCCAACCAGCGGCGACGCCCGAGCGTTCTACGACTCACCTGGGTACGTCGAAGCCCGGGCCGTGCGCGATGGAGCGGCCGAGATGGAAATGGTCTTAGTCGAAGGCGCCTGATCGATCAGGCGCCTACTGCTACGGCTCGATGACGGTCGCCGTGGTGTTTACGTCGAGTGCAGCGACAAACTCGTCGAGCACGGCGCCATCACCGGCAGTGACGGTGATCGCCCCTTCCGCCAACAGGTCAGGCAACGCGGGCGAGTTGTAGCCGATCTGCACGATCGAGGCATGGGTGGCATCGACCGCAACGTCGACGGCAGCGAGCTGTTCGGCCGTCGGATCTTCGTAATGGTGAATCGTCTTATTGGCGACGCCCATGAGATGGGTTTCGTCGAGACTGGTAATCGTCCAGGCAATCGATGCCGTGTCGCGGAACTTATCTGGGTCGAAACGTACACCCAGCATGTCGATGAGTTGCATACCAGTCATCGCGTCGGCGACGGCCGGCGGACGCACGACACCCAAGTTGTACGAGCCATGTCGAAGCTCGTGAGCTGCACTCAAATAGGCGTTGCGCCAGGTCGCTGACTCGGACTGATACCCGAGCTGCTCCATGGCGTCAGCCGACAGTGTCCGAGCGGACCGGTTTTCAGGATCGGCGAAGACCAGATGGTTCAGCACCTGCACAACCCAGCGATAGTCGCCGTCGTCAAAGGCCCGTTGTGCGCCAGCAATTACCGCGTCGGCACCACCCATCATCTCGACGTAACGCTTGCCAGCCTCGACCGGCGGGTGGGGATGCAGCTTGGCTGGGTTGCCGTCGTACCAGCCCAGGTACCGGTCATAGACGGAACGAACATTATGCGACACCGTGCCGTAGTAGCCCTGCACATGGGATTGGTGTGCGTAGTTGGCGGGCATCTCTAGCGTTGCAGCGATGTCGTCCGGCGTGTAACCCTGGTTCGCAAGCCGCAACGTCTGGTCATGCATCCAGCGGTAGACATCGCGTTGCAGGCCAAGGAAGTCCTTCACATCACCCTGCCCGAAGCGCGGCCAATGATGGCTGGCGAACATGGTGTCGGTGTCGTCGCCCCACATGACCAGTGCCTCGTGCAGGTACTTGCTCCACGCAAGCGAGTCTCGAACCTTTGCCCCACGCAGCGGATACAGGTTGTGCAAGTTGTGCGAGCAGTTCTCGGCCATACACAGCAAGCGTTTACCGGGAAAGAAGAAGTTCATCTCGGCAGGCGCCTCGGCATCAGGCGTGTTCTGAAACACCACCCGTACTCCCCCGATATCGAGTTCAGCGCCAGTCTCAGAGACCGTTTCAGTTGGCGCGAGCAGGCTGCGCTTGCCAATCGGCATGTCGACACCCAAGCCAGTATTGACCTTGCCCGTCGGGCCGTGCGGAAGGAGCACACCGAACTGGTGAATCGCACGACGCATCATGATCGGCCCAGCAGTGCCGTTCTCGCTCACCGCCTCGGTCAGGAAACCTTCAGGAGCAATGATGCGACAGTTCCCCGCATCGACGTCCTCGCGACTGGTCACACCCAGGATGCCGCCGTAGTGATCAACATGGCTGTGGGTGTAAATCACCGAGCTCACCGGACGTTCGCCGAGCGTCTCGTTGGCCAGAGCTAGACAGGCCGCTGCGGTGGGTTCTGTCGTCAGCGGATCGATGATCAGCCAGCCGTCATCGGTATCGATGAACGTGATGTTCGAGATGTCGTAACCACGCGCTTGCCACACCCCGTCGCCAACCTCGAACAGACCGTGGATGGCATTCAGCTGACCTTGCCTCCACAGACCCGGATGCACAGTGTCAGGCGCGGCGGACCCATCGCGCAGGTAGTCGTGTCGATTGCCGTCCCATGCCACGCCGGTGTCGCGTCCGATCACCGTCGTTGGATGGGTGGCTATCAGCCCGCGACGGGCGAACTCGAAGTCGGTTTCATCGTCGAAGCTCAGCACTGCAGCGCTGTTCGTAGATTGGGTGAACGAGGTCGCTGGCTTCGGGGTCAGATCTTCTTCCATCACCCCATACTGCTGGACGCGATGCTCCCCGACACGTGTTCGTTATGTCCTGCATCAATACAACCGCCCGATACGCGGCCTCAGACTCGCCAATATTGGGCTTAGGAGTTGCGCGGATAGGCGGAGTGCGAAGCTCCAAAACCGCGGAACTCTAGGGCCTGCCAAGTGACGTGTTGACCTATCCGCTAGGCCCCTTAGTCGACGAGCTTAGGGCGCTGCGAAAATCGGATCTCGAAGTTGCCAATGTCTTCGATTGCGTCTTCGTCGAGACCCTCGACATCGAACTCGACCAGGATTGATTCGGCTCCATCGGCAATGGCGAGATCATCGAGTGGGATGCGCTGGCTGGCGCCTCCCGGCTTGATCGATAGGTATGTCCCGCCTGCCGGGAAGATCGGCAATGATGAGCTTCCGTCGCCGCCATCGTCGGTCTTGATCCGCACACCGAAGACCTCGAACCTGCTCAGGTCAACTTCACGGAAGTCGAGTTCGCCCCAACGGAACGTCTGACCGTCGCCGCAGGGACAGCGTTCGACCCGGATCGGCGGGATACGAGGATCACATGGTTCGCCGAGGTCACTGGCCTTGAACGCCCAGAAGAATGCGTTGTGACCAAGGGCGTACACACAGTCACCCTCGCTAACGAAGCCATAATCCTCGGTCACGGTGATGCCCGTGGGGTTTGGCGGGACCATGCCAGTCACGTCGCTCTCGCCGGCGCACGTGAACCTGGTGTCAAAGTCGAAGCAAATGATGCGGGGCTTGTCGTGGTCGGTCGGATAGAACAGTCGATTCTCGGTGCTGTTCCAGTGTGGGTCGCCCCAGGCACCAGGGTTGTGCGTCGTGTAGGCACGAATCGTGTCACGGACCGGGTTCATGTCCGATGTCAGACTGCTATCGAAGTCGCCATCGCTGATAGAAACGCAGTTGATCTCGACCGAGAATGGATCCATGTCTAGATCGTCGGCGCCATCCTTGTCCGAATACGGATCGTTCCAGGTGCTGTAGCCCGACGAGCACACACCAAGTTTGGTCGGCTCGCCATCATCGGAGGACTGGCCGTAGTAGAACCAAAGGCGGCCGCTAAAGCGGGTGCCGTCGGCATGGATCGGCGTCGGCGTACCAGCCGGTGCACCCGACACGCCGCTGACCGTGAAGTCCGGACACGGGCGGGGCAGCCCCGAGACAGCGCCGGTGTCATAACAATGCAGCCAGGTGCCGTCGACGAAGTAGTCAGGCGCCGGGTCTACCCGATTCGGGTCAATGCCGCACTCCCACGGGTAGAAGTTCCACCGGGCGTTAGGGCTGCTTGGAGGGTCCAGTTCTTCGATAATGCCACCATCGTCATCGAACAGGGATCCGGCAGCGAAGTCCAAATTGTCACTGTTAATGAAGTAAGCATCGCCATCGATAACGCTGTTCCAGCGATGGTCTTCGCCGCGTGCGAAGCTGGTCGTTGCAAAGCCAGATGCGTCGAGGAACTCGCCGTGATTGACGGACTGGAGACTCAGGGTGTCGGGGCCAAAGTTCTCGACGTCCCACCACATGCGTTCGTCGGCGCCCGTGTCCGAGGTGTAGACGGAGTCGGGGAAATCTGTCGCCAAGTACCGCCCAGTTCTCTCGTTCTGCACAATCACGCGCTCGCCAGCAGGGTTGGCTAACGCCGACGCGCAGTCAAGGTTCTGGGCATAGGGGATGTGCAGTGTGGAGTACACGTAGCCGGTCGTCTTGTCGACGATGCGATCAATAGAGGAGCCATGGTTTCCGTCGACTGGGCTGCTGGCTGGGAACACAGCGAGCGACGTGGAATTGCCTCCGTTGGAGTAGCCGCCGCAGATTGCGTTGATGGCGGGATCCCAGCAGTGGATGCGGTGGTCATCGGTGAACGAAAAAACCTTTTCTCCAAAGACCGTGAACGTGCCGCCGCCGCGGTTTTCATCTTTGTCGTTCGTCAGTCTGTTGTCAGGAGCGCCTTCGTCGAATCGACGAAGGCCACTGTTGAGCGTCACGGCGTTATTGCAAGGCACATCGAGCCCCGACGCCGTCTCCCAACAGAAGAGACGATGACCATTGTTCTCATCGGTTGCGGCCCAGTAGATCCGAGAACCAACAATTGCTGTGTGCGGCATTTCAGGATTGCGAGAGCGGAAGCCGACCCCGTTCGAGTATGCGCTGCGCTGGACACCGTCGGGCCAGCACGGTTCTTGTGTGATCGTGCTGATACAGACGATGTTGCGATCACTGCTGTTGTGGTTGATCGCGTACAATTTCTGGCTGACCAGGATTGGCTTGTAACCGTCGCCGTCGCCACGAGCGTTCACTGCACCGAACGACTTCTCGATCTGCACGGCCAGGCTGCATTCGTTCTCGCAGGCCAGGAACTCGGCGGTTGCGCTACGCGTAATGCTCGCATCACCAGGCTTGAGCGTTTCACCAAATAGACCGTTTGGGAGGAACCGATCAGGATCGTTATCGACGATTCTGACCTGGAGTCGCGACCCGTCGGCAGACACGGCCAGTTCGACTTCGATAGTGCCGGCCGATGCGTCGATGCCGTTCTGTTCCATCACAGATTCGACAACGACGCGGGCAGCATTTTCGGCAACGCTCGTCGAGGCACCTGCCAAAATGTGCTCTTGATACTCGACCACACCAGCCAAGGCGGCGGCATCACTGGTGGTCTGCAGGTCCTGACCACGCGCTCCTAGGGCAGCAAGGTCGACAGCTAGGGTCGCCACTGCGAGAAAAATTGCGAGAAACAGGACAAGGATGAAAAGGACCGCGCCTCGATCATCTCCGTGCTTCCGTGCTTCTCGGACTACTGCCTGCCTTGTCCGCACGACGACAGTATCACCGAGCGAAGACCAAAAGAGAAGGCCAAAGGGCCTAGTAGTGATCTTCTAGTCCGAATGCACCATTAGTCGAATTGTCGTCAAAGGCAAACGAATACGACAGGGCCCCGGCAGGCGCACGAAAGCTTGATGCACTCGTGACGCACCGTCATGGCATCCTGAGCGATCAGAATCGCCACAATTGCTAACGTCCGCGTATGAAGAACTCGGCCCAGGTGGTCGTTATCGGCGGCGGCGTCGTCGGCGCGAGTGTCCTGTATCACTTGACCAAGGCCGGCTGGACCGATGTCGTGCTCGTCGAACGGACCGAGCTAACCGCTGGCTCTACCTGGCACTCTGCCGGCGGAATGCACACGTTGAATGGCGACCCAAACGTTGCCAAACTCCAGCAGTACACCATCGAGCTCTACAAAGAAATCGAAGAGGTATCTGGCCAAGACTGTGGCATCCACATAACAGGTGGGGTCATGCTGGCCGATACGCCAGAGCGCCTGGACTGGTTACGGATGAGCCATGCCCGCGGCCGATACCTGGGTATGGAAACTGAGCTGATCTCGGTTGCCGAGGCAAAAGAACTCCTGCCGATCTTTGAAGAGAAGTACTTCGTCGGTGCCATGTACGACGCCCACGAAGGCCATGTCGATCCCACCGGCGTGACCCATGCCTATGCCAAGGCGGCACGCCAGGCTGGGGCCGAGATTTACCGAGACACGTGGGCTCGCGACCTGCATCGCCAAACCAACGGCACATGGCGCGTCGATCTAATCACCACGAGCAACGGCGAAGACGCCGGCTCAATCGTGTGTGACCACGTGGTCAACGCTGGCGGGCTCTGGGCTCGCGAGGTCGGACGAATGGCCGGTATCGAAGCACCCGTGTTGGCCATGGAGCACATCTACATCGTGACCGAGCCGCTCGACGAGGTCGCCCAGTGGAATGCGGACAAGGGCACCGAAATGCTGCATGCGATTGATTTCGGCGGCGAAATCTACATGCGCCAAGAGCAAGGTGGCTTGCTCTTAGGTACCTATGAGCCAAATGGGCGTCCATGGTCGGTCGAGGAAACGCCTTGGGAATTTGGCAGGCAGCTGCTGGACCCAAACCTGGATCACATCGCCGAGTCGCTCCAGCGAGGTTTTGACCACTTCCCTATCTTCGGACGCTCAGGGATCAAGAGTGTCGTAAACGGCCCCTTCACCTTCTCGCCCGATGGCAACCCGTTGCTCGGCCCCGTTCGCGGATTACCTGGCTACTGGTCGGCGTGTGCGGTTATGGCCGGGCTATCGCAAGGTGGTGGTGTCGGGCTGGCACTGGCCAACTGGATCACCGAAGGTGATCCTGGTTTCGACGTCTGGGCAATGGACATCAGCCGTTACGGCGACTTCGCATCTATGGCTTGGACCAACACCAAGGTTCGCGAGAACTACGGCCGGCGTTTCCGCATCCGCTTCCCGAACGAGTTCCTGCCCGAAGGTCGACCCCTAGCTACGACACCCATTTACGACAAGCTTGTTGACGCCAATGCGGTCTGGGGCGATTCATTTGGCCTCGAGACAGCGCAGTGGTTCCAGAAACCAGGTCTCGAGCCAGTAGAAGAAGTCAGCTTCGGGCGCTCGAATGCGTGGGATCAAGTTCGCGGTGAAACCCTCGCCGTCCGAAACAGCGTCGGCGTGATGGAGACGTCAGGGTTCTCAAAGTTCGAGTTCACCGGACCAGGAGCTCGCGACTTTCTTGACCAACTCATCACGAACGAGATGCCACGACCAGGTCGCATGGTCCTGGCGCCCATGACCAACCCCGCAGGCAAGCTCATCGGTGATCTGACCGTTGCGTGCCCTGCGTCAGCGCTTGGCGTAGCCGAGGGACCAAAGACGACTGTCACTGGTGGAGCCACAGCCAATACTGCCATCAACGAACGTTTCTTTGTATTCGGATCTGGCATCGCGGAGCGGTTCTACGAACGCTGGTTCGACGAGTATCTACCCGCCGACGGAACCGTCCAATACCACACCCACGGTTGGGAAATGTGTGGTCTGTCGATCGCCGGACCCCGGTCGCGCGAACTCTTGGAACGAGTCACCAACGCCGATGTCTCTGCTGATTCGTTTCGCTTCATGGCCTTCCGAGAGCTCGAAGTTGGCTGGGCTCGTGTCTGGTGCGGGCGAGTCAGCTATTCCGGTGACCTGGGCTACGAGTTCTGGATGCCGTCGAGTATCCAGCGCTACGTCTACGACACCTTGATGGCCGCAGGTGCCGACCTCCATGTGCGATTGTTCGGCAGCGCAACCCTGAACTCGCTTCGACTCGAAAAGGGATTCGGCAGTTGGGCTCGTGAGTTCCGGCCGCTGTACACGCCGTTCGAGGCGGGCCTCGACCGATTCGTCAAACTAGATCCCGACAAAAAGCCAAACGGTTTCATCGGCCGCGACGCATTGGTCACCGCTAAAGCCGAAGGGCCATCGCTGCGCCTACTGACATGGACTGTCGACGCCGCCGAACACGACGTGATCGGCGATGAACCGATCTGGTACGACGACAACGTGGTCGGCTGGGTCACCTCAGGCGGGTACGCCCACCATGCCAATGCATCGGTCGCACTTGGATATGTCCCTGCCGAACTCGAGACCGCAACGGGCAGCTTTGAAATCGAGATCGTTGGTGTCCGACGCCAGGCGTCTCTTGTCGACGGCTGCCTCTGGGATACCGACGCCAGCCGCATGCGCGGCTAGGCCCCCTCCACTCGTTTCTCCCATTCTCTACTACCCACATTATTAGACAGAAAGGTCACGCTCGTGCCGGAAATTGTTATTGGCTCGCGCAACCAAAAGTCGCCGTTCTTTGATGCGACGATAAAAGCTGGTGCCTGCGCATTCACGGTCTACAACGGCATGTACTTGCCGGCTAGCTACGGCGATCCTGCTGAGGAGTACCAACGGCTGACTGAGAGGGTTGCCCTGTGGGACGTATCGTCGGAGCGCCAAATCGAGATCGCTGGACCCGACGCGTTTGCGTTGACCAACTATCTGTCTGCGCGCGATCTGACCGGCATGAAGGTCGGCCGAGCACGATATGCACCGCTGTGTGATCATCAGGGGCGGATAATCAACGACCCAGTCGTGCTCCGCGTTGACGAGGACCGGTATTGGTTGTCGCTCGCTGACAGCAATATCTGGTTGTGGGCTCGGGCGATAGCCGGCGAGCGGGGCGACGATGTCCGAATCTTCGAAGCAGCCGCGTCGCCGCTGGCAATCCAAGGGCCGCTCGCCGATGATCTCGCGCGTGATCTGTTCGGCGCTGAAATGGTCGACGGACTGGGGTTCTTCCACCATTGCCCCACCGAGGTCGACGGCATCTCGCTCGTGCTCTGCCGTTCGGGCTGGAGTAAACAAGGCGGCTTCGAACTGTTCCTAACCGACGAGCCACAGGGCGAACGGCTGTGGGACATCGTGATGGACGCTGGTCAGCAGTACGGCATCGGTCCAGGTGCACCCAATCATCAGGAACGGATGGAAAGCGGCTTACTTAGCTTTGGTTCGGACCATGATCGCGACACGGACCTGATCGAGGCAGGACTTGGCGCGTACACCTCGCTGAGCAGCGACCATCAGTTCCTCGGTCGGGCCGCCCTCGAAGCACGTCTCAATCGCTCGATCCGACGCAACCTCGTGAACGTCCGTCTCGCAGGCGACGCGGTGCCATGTGTGAATCCGTGGCCGGCATCGATTGATGGCGAACAAATCGGCATGCTCCACAACGCGACATGGTCACCCAGGCTTGAAGCGTGGATCGGACTGGCCCAACTTGCGACGCCCCACGATGCGCCGGGAACAGCGTTCGACGTCGCACTTCCCGGTGGCACACATACCACAGCGACAGTGCACCATGAACCGTTTGGGGCCGTACAGACAGTCTGACAGCGGCGAGCCACCGAGAAATCGGCCCGGCGCGATCCTCGCGAACTTGCACCAGTCTGCAGCCGAGGACCGAGAATATTTGGTCGCCAGTCAGCAGTGCTCTGAGCCATGACGCCCGGTGCCCCGCCCTGGAGGACTACTGGCACTATCCGTGCCGGTTCCACGGTGTCGACCAGTGCAACGAGTACCCGAACATCTTCTTCCCCAAGGTGTGCGTCAGCGCTTGCGAGCGAGTGTCATTGCGAAGTCACCCGCATCGTCTGTCCACTGCGCGACAACAGTCAACCCGGCGGCCTCCAGTTCACCGGCAATACCCTTGAGTCTGAACTTGGCACTGATCTCCGTTCTCATTTCTTCGCCCGCAGCGAACTCAACCACCAGGTCCAGGTCCCGCACGCGCACTGTCTGGGCGACCTTGCTGCGCACCCGGATATCGATCCACTCGTTCTTGGCATCCCAGTCGGCGGCGTGCTCGAACCGATCGAGGTCAAAGTCGGCGTTCAACTCACGGTTGATCATGGTCAGCATGTTCAGGTTGAATTGAGCCGTGACCCCCTGGGCATCGTTGTATGCCGCCCACAGGCGGTCTGCGTCCTTGACCAGGTCGGTGCCCAACAAGAATGTGCCGCCAGGCTCAAGCGCTGCCACAACGTCGGCGATGAAACGCTTCCGAGCGCTCGGCTCAAAATTGCCAATCGTGCTTCCCAGAAGAGCCACCATTCCCGTGCCACCAATAGGCACCAGAGGAATGTGGCGATCGAAGTCACCAACGATGCCGTGCACCGCTGTGCCGGGATAATCGGCCGCGATCTGATCAGCAGCCGAGCGCAACATCTCTTCGCTAACGTCGAACGGCACGTATCGCTTCAGAACATCGGCGGCCGCCATGGCGTCGAGAAGCACACGACTTTTTTCGCTGGTGCCGGACCCGAGCTCGACCAATGTGTCGGCCTGTGCTGCCGCGATTATCTCGCTCGCTCGCGTCGCCAGAATGTCGCGCTCAGCCCGAAACGGGTAGTACTCGTCGAGTTTGGTGATGTCGTCAAATAGCTGGCTACCCAGTTCGTCGTAGAACCATTTCGCTGGAATGCTGCGTTGGTCCGCAAGCAGGCCAGTACGTACGTCGTGTTCCAGGGTGGTGCGCCACCAGCCAGGCTCAAGATGGACATCGATACGAGTAGCAGTCATTGTTTTTTCTCTTTGGGGGGAGTGGCCAGCGGGCCGTGATGTGTCGAGCTGGGATGGAAGACGGTGATGGGAGAGCAGGAAAAGTTCGGGAATTAGACGTTGCGGGCGAGACGCACACCCGAGAAATGCCACCGGGCGGCTGGCGCAAAAAAGTTACGGTAGCTGGCACGGATATGGCCAGGAGGGGTTGCCACGCAGCCCCCACGCAACACCCATGTATTCACCATGAACTTGCCGTTGTATTCACCAACGGCACCTGGTGCTACCTGGAATCCCGGATAGGGCGAATACGAACTCGATGTCCATTGCCATAGCTCACTGAACATTTGCCGAAGCGACCCATCGGCTGGGCCTGCCGCGGATGGATGGACGAACGCTCGGGTGCCGGCGTCGTCAGGAATCGCAACGGTGGCCGAGCCATGTTCCCACTCAGCTTCTGTAGGCAAGCGCCCGCCAGCCCAAGAAGCGAATGCGTCGGCCTCGTAGTAACTGACATGGCTCACTGGTTCGGCCGGGTCTACAGGCCGTAGCCCAGCCAGCGTGAACAACATCCATTGGCCGTCAATGTCGTACCAATACTCGGGTGCGCGCCATGCGTTCTTGTTCACCGTGTGCCAACCATCGGAGAGCCAGTGGGCCGGATTCTCATAGCCACCAGCCTCAATGAACCCGATCCAATCACCGCAAGTCACCAGCCGATCGGCGAGCTCGAAGGGCTGCAAGAGCGCGTCGTGTTGCGGCAGCTCATTGTCGAAGCAGAACTCGGCGCTCTTATGACCCATGCTGTGGATGCCGCCCTCGAACCGGTGCCAGAAGACCGATGTTGGTTCATGGGCATCAGACACTGGGGAATCGACGTAGTAGGCCGGCGCCATAGGGTTCATTGAGAACAGATGCTTGATGTCCATGAGCAGCAGTTCTTGATGTTGCTGTTCATGATGGAAACCGAGCACGACCAGATCGACAGCCTCGGTTGGCAGCGGCTGCGAGAGCATCTCAAGCATGGCTTGATCGACATGGCGACGATAGTCGCCGACCTGCTCGACCGTCGGCCGGGTGATCATGCCTCGGTGTGTGCGGGTATGGCGAGGTCCGGCGGCCTCGTAGTACGAGTTGAACAAATAGGCATACATCGGATTGAGTTCGACATAACTCGAATGGAACGGTTTGAGAAGAAACGTCTCGAAAAACCATGTCCCGTGGGCCCGGTGCCACTTGGTCGGGCTCGTGTCGGGCATCGACTGCACGACTTGGTCTTCTGCGCGTAAGGCTGCCGCTAAAGCCTCGGTCTGGTCTCGGACTTCTCGGTACCGATCTGCGAGTTCCGTTGCGGATCGACCCAGTGATTGCTCTTTGGTCACGACTAACGAACCGTAGTAGCGCCCGATTCATTCCCCTAGGCAAACAAGGGGTGATTTGGGCACATGGGCGAGAGGGACCCCAGCCATCACATGGTCATCCTTGTGCAGGCACCGTCACGATTTCTCGAACCGATGCAGCGACCAGGCGTTCGTCTGCGTCGAGCCCTTGCACCAGATAGATGACCTGGTCCTCGAAGTCGACATCTCTGTCGGTGTAGGACAACGGTGCACTGGCCCGTTGCTGGGTGATCACCAGTGCATCGCCGCCGTCGCGGCTTCGAGTAATCCGATAACTAACAATGATGCGGTCAGATTCGGGCGCCATCCAGGAACAGACAACACCGACCACCTCGCCAACAACACGCGCCCCACACCTGAGCTCGAGCGGGACGGGTTCACGTTCGGGTGTGGGCGTAGGTTCCCGCGTAGGCGATGCTGTCGCTGTTGGGCTTGGCGTGGGTACCGGGGTTGATCCGGCAGGACTTGCCGATGTGGGGGTTGGGGTCAGTTCCGATACGGACGGGGCAGGCACGGTTGCCGCTGGCGGCCCCACTGTGGGTGATGGCGCGTTGGCTGCTGGCGTTATGGACGGCAACGGTGTCACTGTGGATGCGGGCGGCGAGGCGACCACAGCGGGGGGTTGCACCGGGACCTTGGTGCTTGAAGGCGCTGGCCCAGCGCCCTGAACCGTCGGTGTGGGCACCGCCGAGGCGTCAGCAATTGCCTGACCCGGGTCTGCTGGATCGCGACGGTCAGAGCCATCTTGCTCATTGCCACTACCACCAGCAGCAGCATCGAGCGGAGCTGGTGTTCCGTCGCCCACTATGGCGATCGGCACGCTTGGCTCGTTGTTAGACAGTGCAGTGATCCCAAGCCCTGCTGCCGTCACGATGGCTGCAGCTGCGACGAGCCGTGGAAGCACTACTCGGATGCGACGCTGGCTGGCCGGAGACTGTGCAGCATGCCCGATACGGAGTTTCGATTCGAGCTGGTCGGCGAAGCGAGGGTCGATCGCCGGGACGGGTTGCTGTGCGTGAGCCTCAAGCCGCTTCTGTGGATCATCAGCCATGGCTACGCATCTCCTGTGTTTGTTTCGCCTCGAGTGAGCGGCGCAGCGCGGCCAACCCTCGATGCACGATGACTGCCATGGTCCGGCGGCTCACTCTCATTGCTGCAGCAGCCTCTTCGTTCGTCAGGTCGGCGAAATACCGCAGCGTCAACGCCTCTCGATAGCGGGGGCGGATCATGGCCAAGGCAGCGCGGAGTCCCTCGTCGCCCAAATCGACGTCGCTGACATTCTTGTCGATCGCCGGCTCGGCGGCTTGTTGCAGCGACCGAACCACTCGTTCTTGACGGGTGACACCACGGTGATGGTTGATGAACTCGTTCGACGCAATGCGGAACAGCCAAGGCCCGATGCCGGGCTCTCTCCACCTGTAGCGGTCAAGACCCCGGAGTGCCTTTTCGAACGTCGCCGACGTGACATCTTCGGCAACCGTCTGGGAGCCAGACCTGCGATAGGCATAGGCGTGGATGCGCTCGACATAACGACGGTAGAGCTCGGCAAAAGCGTTCGCGTCCCGACGCGCCAGTTCGACGAGCTCACGCTCGTCGAACTGGCCATGCAGCGGAAGGGTTGGCGGAGCCACGGACTGTGTTGTAGCCGCGATTATCGACCGATGTCGTTCAATGCCATTCGTTTGGACGCCGCGCACACATCGAACCGGCTGGGTCATCGACACGTCACCGATCGCGTGATCAACCTGCGGCCGGCCAGGTGAGCTGCTGGGGGCCGCCTGCGGCAACGACAGAGCCGGCACCATCGACTGCGACCACGCCATAGGTCAGCCTCGCACCTGGCGTAACGGCCGTATCAAAGAAAGCGTTTCGCTCGTCCAGCCCAAGTCGAGCAATGACTTCGCGCTGGTCACGATCCACGATCCTGTAGAGAAGATACCCCCGCACCTCTGGCTGGGTTGACTCGGACCAGCGGCATAACACTCCGCTCTCACCGTTCACAAAATCTTGGGTACACGCCATACGCAGCTGTTCGATGGCCTGACCGAACTGCACCTGGACTGGAGCCGATTGCCCGATCAGGCGACCGCTCCGGTTCACCGAGGTGACGACGTAGACCAACAATGACGGGGCCTCCACGTCAGTGTCAAAGGAGCCGAGCCTGCCGTTGAGCCCGACCGTCGTCACAACTTCGCGTGGTGACCCATCAGCGATACGGAATAGCTTGTAGCCACGGGTCCGCGGATTGGCGGCCTCTGACCACTGGCACAGTACGCCGCGTTCGCCATTCACGAAGTCTGGCCCACATGCAAGGCGCAACACCTCGACTTGTGGCACAGGTCGCACCTGGTCAACCTGCTGCGAACGGACTCGTTCGGTTTGGGCATCGGCGGTACCGACAGTGGAGAAGAAGAGTGCCAGGATGACGGCGGTAGCCAGCGTGAGCTTTGACCAGCGCTGCCGACCCTGAGCGGGTGGAGAAGACACAAGCGTTTTCATGTGACGATTTCCTTTCGGGCGAGATCGAAGTTCGATACCCAGGAGTAACAACGATCTAGGCGCCGCTGGATTACACCTGGCCGCGAAATTCTTGATTCTGCGCGAAGACAGAACGGCCTCTAGGGCGCTGCCGACTACTGCCGGTATGTGCATCGCCGCGTTTTCACGAAAACCAGGTCGTACTACCCGAACATTGAGCAAATCACATCCTGTTGCTCATGACGTGTGTCCGTCCGCCGACGAATACAGATCGAGTGGCGGACAAGACGATCACCTTCGCAGCCTGGTCCCGGAAAGGAACAAGCGATGACTCAACATTTGCTTTGCCTAAAGAAGCGGTTCGCTACGCGCAACGACCGCGGCGCTGCAATGACAGAATATGGTCTTCTCCTCGCCTTCGTAGCACTTGGGGCTACGGCGATCATGGCAACATTTGGCGAGACCTTGGCCGAAACCTTCGGTTTCGCCGCCGACATCTTCAGCGGCTCACCAGCCCTTGTCGAAGATGGCAGCGGCTAAGCGAGGCGGCCGCATCACATACACCTCTTGGTCCCGCTGGTGACCGCGCATTTATTCATCGAATAGAGCGGTTACGACTGATTTCGCAACGCAGCCTCAGGTTATACGGCACGATCATCCCCTGACGACGGCTCCACAAACATGAGGGAGACGTCGGAGCTTAGAAAGGCCCCAAACCGATGAAGTTGTTTGTTAAATTCCATAACGCGGTGGCTCAGCGCTACGAGCGTGGCGCTGCAATGGCTGAATACGGGTTACTCCTGGCACTCGTCGCACTGGCAGCAATTGTTGTGCTCGCCGCATTCGGCGACAGCATCGTCGACGTATTCACCGCAGCCGATACCCGCCTCCAAGAAGGCGTCACCGACGCAGCCGGCCCTACCGAATAACACTCCCACCGTTCATTAGAACCAACGTGACGCCCGGCCCAACAGCCGGGCATCACCGCGTTTTCGCCTCGACTACATCGGCCGCAGCGTCAAACAGACCATCAACACGTTCCCCAAACTCGTACACCGATGGTTCCGTGATACGGTACGGTTCCACGATACGGCACGGGCAGACCGTGCACGACCAAGTTGGGGCTGACGATGGCTGACAATGAAGCACCACGAGAAGACGACGAAGAGATCATCCTCGCTGACCTCAACGACGAAGACCTCACCGCGCAGATGCACGACGACTTGTACGACGGTCTTGCCGAAGAAATCACCGAGGGAACCAATATCTTGCTCGCTCGTGGCTGGAGTGCCGACAAGGTACTCAGTGACGCTCTTGTCGAAGGCATGCGCATCGTTGGCATCGATTTTCGCGACGGCATCCTGTTCGTTCCTGAAGTACTTTTAGCTGCGAACGCCATGAAGGCCGGCATGTTCATCCTGCGGCCGCTGCTCGCCGAAACTGGCGCGAAGCCTGTCGGCAAGGTCGTCATCGGCACCGTAAAGGGTGATATCCACGACATTGGTAAGAATCTGGTCGCCATGATGCTGGAGGGCGCTGGCTTCGAAGTCATCGACCTGGGCATCAACACCGATGTCGACGAGTACCTAGCTGCGCTCGAGAAACACCAGCCAGACATCTTGGGCATGTCAGCTCTGCTCACAACGACGATGCCGTACATGAAGGTCGTCATCGACACGATGACTGAAAAGGGCCTGCGCGACAACTACATCATCCTGGTTGGTGGTGCACCGTTGAATCAGGAGTTCGGCGACGCAATCGGCGCCGACGGGTATTGCCGCGATGCCGCTGTCGCCGCCGAAATGGCCACCACCATGGTTTCGGCCCGTCGCGCTGCTGCCTGATGGACTCGACCGAGGTACCCCGTCGACGGCGTCGAGCCAAGGCCAATGAAACGGTCACGATCTACTGGCGCGATATCCCTGCGCAGGTCACCGCCACAGTCGACGGCGACAAGGGCTCATGGCTGCTCGAAGAGCGGTTTCAGGTCGCCATCGACCGCGCTGCTGGCGTGGCGGGCCTGACAAAGGCCGACGACTACGTAATGCAGTGGCGCCGAGTAAGCGAGCCGTGCGCTGGTGACCCTGCGATGAACGCCCAATCAGAGGCTGAGCGACTGCAAGACCTCTACACCAGCGACCGTGTTCGCGGGCTCGTCGACAACGGAGGCCTCGCACCGTGATCACCCGCCGACTCCCCCAGCCAAACACAGCACCACTCCACAAACCAACAACAACACGACAGTCCGCAGAGTGGCCCGAGCGAAGCGAAGCCACGATTGCGAAGAAAACAGCGAGGAACACATGACTGAAACCGTTATCAGCTCGGCGACCAAGGATGTGGTGATCGGATTCGATCGCCCGTTTGTCATGATTGGTGAGCGCATCAACCCAACAGGGCGCAAGCTGTTGGCCCAAGAAATGAAGGACGGCGACTTCAGCCGGGTCGAAGCCGATGCATTGGCGCAGGTCGCGGCTGGCGCCCACATGCTCGATGTGAATGCGGGCATCCCGTTGGCTGATGAGCCGGCCTTGCTGGCCCAAGCCATCAAGCTGGTCCAGTCGGTGACTGATGTGCCGCTTTCGATCGACTCCTCGATCATCGAAGCACTCGAAGCCGGTCTTGCGGTTTATCAGGGCAAACCGATGATCAACTCGGTGACCGGCGAAGACGATGTCTTGGAACGGGTGCTCCCGTTGGTGAAGAAGTCGGGCGCTGCTGTCGTGGCGATCAGCAATGATGAAACTGGCATCAGCGAAGACCCCGACGTGCGGTTCGCTGTGGCCAAGAAGATCGTAGAGCGAGCCGCTGACCATGGCATCCACCATTCCGACATACTCGTGGATCCGCTGGTCATGCCGATCGGGGCAATGGGCACCGCCGGCCAGCAGGTGTTTCGTCTGGTTCGCCGCCTGCGCGACGAACTACACGTCAACACGACCTGCGGCGCATCGAATGTCAGCTTTGGGCTTCCCAGCAAGCACAACATCACCGGTGCCTTCCTGTCTATGGCCATGGGCGCAGGCATGACGAGCGCGATCATGAATCCGCTTCACCCCGAGGTCACCACCGCAATCATGGCCGCCGATGTCCTGACCGGCAACGATAAGAACTGCGCAGCGTGGATCGCTGCAAACCGTGACCCCAACGCCGGTGGCGGCGAAGGTGCCGCCCGACGCCGCGCTGGCGGTCGTCGCCGACGGGCCTGACGAGACCGTCATGACCAAACTTCGCGCCGTCGCTGCTAGCCCAGCTTCTACTCGCGTCGGCTCGCCAAGACCCGGCTCTGATATCGCTGCATCTCACACTGTTGTCTTTACGCCATCAGGCCTTAGCGGGACGATCGCCAACGGCACGACCGTGCTCGATGCAGCGGTGCAGCTAGGTGCTGATCTCGACACGGTATGCGGCGGACGCGGAATCTGCGGGCGCTGTCAGGTCGCGCCGAGCACGGGCGAATTTGCGAAATGGGCCATCACGGTCGGCGACGAGGCACTCTCGCCGTGGGGTGCTCTCGAAGAGAGCTACACCGGCAAGCGGGCGATTGTCGAGGGCCGGCGACTTGGCTGCTCTGCCAAGATCTGCGGCGATGTCGTCATCGACATTCCGCCCGAGAGCCAGATACACAAACAGGTCATCCGCAAGACGGTCGACGTTGGCGAACTCGTCATCGACCCGATCTACACGCTGCACTACCTGACCGATGTGGCCAACGCCGACGGCATCACCCACGCGTTGAAAGCCCAGTGGGGCATGACACTGAGCGAACCACCTCGGACCGTCGCACTCGGTGGCTTCACAACCGACATGACGGTCGCGCTCGAAGGTCGCGGGGGCCTCAATTCGGTCGCTGCTGCCTGGCCCGGCTACGTCGATCGCATCATGGGTATCGCTGTCGACGTCGGCTCGACCACGATTGCTGGCCATCTGATCGATCTGGCGACCGGCGAGGTTCTATCGACCGCAGGGCAAATGAACCCCCAGATCAGGTTTGGCGAAGACCTGATGAGTCGCGTGAGCTACGTGATGATGAACCCGGGCGGCGAGGTGGAGCTCACCAAGGCCGTGCGTACTGCCCTGAACGAGATCGCCACCGAGCTATGCAAATCGGCCGATGTCGAGCGCTCACATGTCGTCGATGTCACCATCGTCGGCAACCCAATTATGCACCATCTGGTCCTCGGCCTGGACCCAACGCCACTCGGCCAATCGCCGTTTCCACTCTCGATCGAGGGGCCATTCGCTGCTCCCGCGGCTCATATCGAACTCGACCTGCCGAACGCAATGCTCTATGTGGCTCCATGTATTGCCGGCCATGTGGGTGCAGACACCGCCGCCGCCATCTTGAACGAAGGACCACATCGCTCAGACGCCATCCAGCTGCTCGTCGATGTCGGGACCAACGCCGAGATCGTGCTCGGCAATAGCGAGCAACTGTTCGCGTGCTCGAGCCCAACTGGCCCAGCATTCGAAGGCGCTCAGATCAGCTCCGGTCAGCGGGCAACGGCCGGAGCTATAGAGCGGGTCGCCGTCGACCGTGAGACCTACGACGTCACCTTCAAGGTCATCGGCTCTGACCTCTGGTCAAATGAACTCGGCTTTCCGGAGGAAACTGACGCTTCAGGAATCACCGGCATCTGTGGCTCCGGCATCATCGAGGCGATCTCCGAAATGGTCACCGCCGGCATCATCGATCACGCGGGTGTGATCAGAGGCGAACTCGCCACCAACACCGACCGCATCATCGAAGACGGCCGCACCTACAACTTCCGGCTGATCGAAGACATCTTCGTGACCCAGGCCGATGTCCGAGCGATACAGCTAGCCAAGGCCGCGCTGAAAGCAGGCATCGATCTGCTGATGGAACACGCCGAACTCTCGACTGTCGATGAGATTCGCCTAGCTGGCGCCTTCGGGGCCCACATCGATCCTGCTCATGCAATGGTTGTTGGGCTCATCCCAGAGATCGCCGTCGACAGTGTGCACGCCGTCGGCAATTCCGCAGGCAGCGGCGCCGTGCGACTCTTGCTGAGCGCAGAGCAGCGCACCGAAGTCGAAGAGGTGGTTCAGGGCGTGATCAGAATCGAGACAGCAACCGAGCCGCGTTTCCAGGAACACTTCGTGACCGCGCTCGGCTTCCCCCGTTCCACTGCACCAAAGACCACAACCGAGGGCGGGCGTCGACGACGCTCACGCCGCCGCTGATACCGACCAGCACCTAGGAGAACCGACATGTCTGACGCACCAGCACGTAAGGGCCGACGCGGAGGTGGCCGCTCTGGCCGCCAAGCAGCACGCGCGACCAAAGCCGAAACAGCGGCATGGCTTGAACGCCGACTCGCTCCTGTCGACCTAATTGACGATGAGGCGTACGCAACAATCGAAGCGAACGCCGACATCATCTTGGAGGAGATTGGTGTCGCCTTCCAGGACTTCCCGTCGGCACTTGAGTTGTGGAAAGAGGCTGGGGCCGACGTCCGCGGCGACATAGTCCACTTCCCAAAAGGGATGTGTCGCCAGCTTGTCCAAGACAATGCACCCAAGGTGTTCACCCAACACGCTCGGAACTCGGCGCGCAGTGTTCAGATCGGCGGCAATGCCACGGTGTTCGCGCCCAACTACGGCTCGCCCTTTGCTATGGATCTCGACAACGGCCGCCGATACGCCACACTCGAGGACTTCCAGAACATCGTCAAGCTCGTGTACCAGCTTCCGCACCTGCACCATTCAGGCGGCACGGTCTGCGAACCGGTTGACACCCCTGTCAACAAGCGGCATCTCGACATGGTGTATTCGCACATCAAGTACAGCGATAAGCCGTACATGGGCTCGGTCACCGCTGCCGAGCGGGCCGAGGACTCCATCGAGCTGAGCCGGATCGCATTCGGCGGCGACCTCCAGGACCGCACGGTCATGACGTCGCTGATCAATGCGTCCTCGCCGCTGCGCTGGGACGGCACCATGCTCGGTGCTGCGACTGCCTATGCCAAGGCCAACCAGGCATCGATTCTTTCGCCGTTCATCCTGGCGGGCGCTATGTCGCCGGTGACCGTTGCTGGTCTTGCTGCCCAGTCACTTGCCGAAGCGCTCTCGGGTATGGCCTACTACCAGCTTGTACGACCAGGCGCTCCTGTCATCTTCGGCACCTTCGCCAGCTCGATGTCAATGGCGACCGGGGCACCAACATTTGGCACGCCCGAAGCTGGCCAGGCCATCCACGTCATGGCTGGGCTCGCTCGACGCGTCGGTGTGCCATTTCGTTCTGGCGGCCAGTTCACCGCGTCGAAGTATCCCGACGCCCAAGCCGCGTACGAGTCAGCCCACAGTCTCATGCCAACGGTGCAAGCCGGAGTGAACTTCGTACTTCATGCCGCAGGTTGGCAAGAAGGCGGCCTGGCGATCGGCTACGAGAAACTGATCCTGGACGCCGACCAGCTTGGCGCAATGACGGTCCACGGGCGCGGCATCGACATGTCCGAGAACGGCCAAGCCATGGACGCGTTCCGCACCAACGAACACGGCCAGCACTTCCTCGGTAACGCCCATACGCTCGAAAACTTCGAAGCCGCATTCTGGCGCTCGGAGCAAGCCAACAACGACAGCTTCGAAAAGTGGGAAGAAGAAGGCAGCCTGACGTCGGCGCAGCGAGCGAATGCCCGGTGGAAGCAACTTCTGCTCGAGTACGAAGCGCCAGCGCTGGACTCATCCATCGACGAGGCCCTGCTCGCGTTCATGGCACAGCGCAAAAGCGAGATGCCTGACGCAAGTTACTAGTGACGCTCCAGCACGGTCCAGTGCGACGGCACAAGCCCAGATGCCTCCAGGCCAGCTATCCCACCCTTTATCGGCACCAACCAGATGCCCCAAACGTTTGTCCAACGCCATTGTTGGTCGACCGAATAGTGTCAATACAGCATGATTGGTTCGAAACCCCCCGAAGCTGTCGCACACGTTCTCGGCCGCCTTACCAAACGACATCGCAAGCTCCGGAAGCCTGGCGAAGTGTTCCTGGCCGCCTGTGACGTCTTCGCTGCCGGCGAACCGCATCCCGCTCCGTTGAGGTTCGGCTTTCGCCGCACACCTGTGGGGGTGACAACGTCTGAAGAACGGCTGCAACGCGAAGCTGCAGCCAGGTTTCGGCTCACCTCGGTGCAAACTGCGCTTGGCGTGCAAGACACCGTGCTTTCTGATCTCCCGCCGTCAGACAACGGCTATCTGTTGAGCCACACCGACCGGCGCATGCTGATCTTCGATGGGACCGGCAAGGTGTATCAACTTCAGGCGCCGATGAAAGGCATGTGGCTGCAGCCGATCGACCATGGCGATGCCATGTTCACCCTGGTGTTTAACAATGGCGAAGAGCGTGTGGCAGTGGCAACTCGCCGTGAGTCGGTCGAACTGACGAAGTACTTCATCGAGTCGTTTCCCGATCGCCGCCGACAGGCACGGGTGCTGTCGGTGACCAACGAACCCAACATCATCGAGTTCTAAATCGTGGAGCCATCGTTCGTCGAGCCGGCGCCTGCCAACCCTGCCGACGCACCCACTGCACTCTCGGCTGAACAGGTACGCAGCTGGCGGACACAGGGGTACACCCTGGTCGACGGCCTGTTTTCGACCACCCTCATCGACGAACTGCAGGCTTCGGCAGGTGCTCATTTCCCAGAACCCGGCAGTCAGCAGGCAGCCGAGATTCGCGACTTTGGCAGTGCGGTGAACTTCCCAAGCCGACTGGCTGGATTCAACGAGCTCACGCTGCATCCCCGGCTATTGGGTGCCGTCTCACAGCTGCTGGGCTGCGACGTTGCCGGTCTACGCCTTAGCCAGTCGGACCTGTGGCCAAAGTACGGCCGAGCGTTGACCGACGACCAGTACGACAATCAAGATCAGCGGATCCACGTCGACTACCCGAACCACACCCTGGCCCATCCCTCACCCTGGGGTCGCCCCGAGGCCGTCGAGCTCATTGTGTATCTGAGCGATGGTGACGAGTGCGGCGGTTCAACTGCCGTCGTCCCCCGGAACGGACCAGACGATCCGGCATACCGGTGGCCCATCGTCGATACACCCGGCATCGGCGACCTTCGTTACATCAACGACCGCGGCACTGCCGAAGAGTACTTCGCTGTCGAGCGGCCGCAGCTGGCCGACTGGCGCCAGTCGCTGTACGAGCGCGAACGGTGGACGCGCTTCTCCCCTGGCACCGTTGTGTTCTACCGCCACGATCTCTGGCACCGCGGCACGCCGCTGCGTGCCGGCACTCGGCGACTCGCTCACAACCTCACCTTCCGCCGCGCCGAATGCGAGTGGATCAGCACGCTGCACGTCGGTTGGTCTTGGGCCATGTACCACGACGACAAATTCATGGAACGTTTGATCGCTTCGTCATCGCTCGATCAGCGGGCCGTGCTTGGTTTCCCTCAGCCAGGATCCAGCTACTGGTGCGACGAAACCCGAGCAGGTGTGCTCGCTCGCTATGGCACGTTTGGTTTCGACATCTCGCCGTACTGCTGAGCTAGCGCCGCACAACTACTCTCCCAAGATGGCAGCTGCTCAAGACCTCGGCGTGCGCATCGGCTTTGCTGGTGGCGCCACACTCACATCCATCGACCAAGTGCGGGCTGATGCCCAATGGGCTGTCCAGGCCGGTTTCGATAGCTACTGGGTATCCCATGCGTTCGGCATAGATCCGTTGGTCGCGTTACCGGTCATTGCCCATGAGGCACCTGGCATCGAACTTGGCACCTCCGTTGTGCCCACTGTTGGACGACATCCAATAGCAATGGCCCAACTTGCTCGATCAGCACAACAGGCATGTGGAGGCCGCTTTACGCTCGGCGTGGGACCGTCACATCAGGTCGTCGTCGAACCGGTGTACGGCGAAACATGGGATCAGCCGCTGCAGCGCACACGCGAGTTTCTCGACGTGTTAGTGCCTCTGTGTGCGGGCGAACCAGCCGCTAGCTCGGGCAGCCAAATCACAGGGCACGCAACGCTAGATATCCCAAGTGAACCGGTGCCGGTCGTGCTCGCCGCGCTTGGTCCAAAGATGCTCGAGCTGGCGGGCCGCGTGGCCACAGGGACACATGTGGGCCAGTGT
>Ga0307985_10000038_pt1 | contig 69801 bp, 62 predicted proteins | sample EllFjometageno80_FD_203155 | JGI IMG/M metagenome (GOLD analysis project Ga0307985, IMG submission 203155) | Marine microbial communities from Ellis Fjord, Antarctic Ocean - #80 | ecosystem: Environmental > Aquatic > Marine > Unclassified | place: Southern Ocean | collected 2014-10-09 | reverse complement strand
TTCACCCCGGCCTCTACATCTTTACTTTTAATAGCCTCTATTTCTTCAGGTGCAGCCTCTATTTTTTCGTCAATCAAAATTACCGTTTCATCCAGGTCAGAGTTTTTTGTAACATTATAATTGCTCAAAGAAGCCAGGTATTTGTAAGCGCCTCCAAAACCGAAAATTGACCCTGAAAAATCAAATTGCTGCGTTACAGGCATCCAAATTTCTCCTTCGATCGGTGCAAAAATTTGTTGAATACGCATTATGAATCCAGTGATGCTTGTGGTAAGGTCCACACTGTGAATATTCCAGAAATCTTCTCGGATATAAATATCTCCCTCAAAAAGATTATCTCCTCTGGAACGGGGAGTTACTTTAATTTTATTAATCTCATAACCTCGCTCACGAAAACTACCTTCATACTTAAATTTGTAATATGAGAACGCCCTCGGGGACAAAGGAGAAATTGATTCAACCATTTTTGGTAGATAAAAACTACTACTGATATAAGAATTAGGGCTCGCATTTGCATTGTCTTCTCCTGAAGAACGTACAGAAATCACTTTTTCACTAAAAACGTTTGGCCTTTTAAAATTAATCTCACTTACGGATTCAGATGTAAACACCTGACTGGTATCTATTCCTTCTTTAGCCAGCCTTTTTCTTACAAACCAAGGGATTTTGGTAATGGAGCCAGTTCCTTTTATGTAAACATCAGCAGAGTATTCATCAAACTGAATCAGATGATATTTGGCCTTGGCTATGGCCTTGCGCATAATTGTATAAGAGGGGTCTTCTTGTTTTCCAATAACTGTTACTGTGGCTAAAGAAACAACCTGAGTTTCCATAGCAATATTAAAAGTCTGTATTTGACTACCCACCGTCACTTTACGAACTTGAGTTTTGTAACCCATGAATTGATAAGTGATTTCATACTCACCTGCTTTCAATTTCAATTCATAATATCCTTCTAAATTAGTTGACGTTCCAGACCCAATTTCCTTCACATAAATCGAAGCAAATGGCAAGATTTCACCAGCATCCGTTTTGATGGTACCCTTTATTCCTTGTGCAGTCAGAACTGACAAGGAGGATACAAAAAGCAATAATAAAAGAATGATTCTGGTCATTAGTCTGAGTTTCCTTATTATTAACAATTTACGCGCCAATTACTTTTAGGCCCATGTTTAATTAGCTAACAGTTACTAGACGAGATAAACGGCTATTTGTATGCACAAAGATTGTGCATCAAAAATAAAAATCAAAGATTGCCGTGAAAAACATCATTTAAATCGACTGCTCGCCCTATAACCCTCTCAAATTTATTTTGCTTTTATTTGCAACAATCCTCAGAGAAAACGACAAATGAAACGGTACACTAATTCCTTCAAAACCATGGACAATTGGTTTGGATTTTGGAAACACTATTATGCGCTAAAAAAGGATCCAACTATTGGAGACTTCTCCGCAATATTCAGAAATGGGATGACAGCAATAGTTCCAAAAGCACTCATGTCCGCATTTGACGAAGTCTTCTTGAGGGAAGTTTACAACAATAACATTACTTCTTTCTCTGAAAACCTTCTAATAATTGACATAGGCGCTAATGTTGGTTACTTCACCCTTTATATTCTTGACAAGCAACCTAATGCCCATATTGTGGCATATGAGCCTTTGCCTTCCAACATTTTACTGTTAGAGCAGCATAAGGCAATCAACAAAATTAATAACCTAATTATAGACAAAAGAGCTGTACATGGGACAGCAAAAGACATTACAATAAATTACAATGACAGTATTGATTACTCAGTTGGGGCTTCAATTTTAAATAGAGATAAAGCCACTGGATCAATTACTATACCCGCAGTGTCGATCCCAGATATTTTTATTGAAAACAAAATAACTACCTGTGACTTGCTGAAAGTGGATTGCGAAGGAGCGGAGTATAATATTATTTTCAACTGCCCAGATGAGTATTTCGAGAAGATAAATAATATTGTGATTGAGGTCCACGATTGGGTTCCGAAAGAGGAAGGGACCCCTGCCCAATTGATTAAGTTCTTAGAAGAAAAAAACTACACTGTCAATTTTATTAAGAATGAAATTCTATGGTGTCATAGAATCAATAATTAATTATTGATAGAATTTTTTAAGTCTAATAAAATCAATTAACGGCTCTGGAAGAAGGTATTGAATTGAATGATTATTACGAATTGCTTCACGAATAAAGGTTGCTGAAATATCCATCATAGGCGCATCAATGAACTTTATATGGTCGTGACTCACTTTTATTTTTTCTTTATTGACATTTGGTCTCGGATATACATAAAGCCCATAATGGTCTAAGATAGACTGATAATTTTTCCATTTATGAAAATGGACCAAATTATCTTCCCCTATTATTAACACAAACTCATGCTCTTTATGGCCGTCTGTTAGAAATGCCAATGTATCAGCCGTAAAGCTTGGTATTGGCATTGAGAATTCAACATTACTGCTTTTAAACTTATAATTATCTGCAATGGCCAGGTCCACCATTTTCAATCTGTCATAGGCTTGTAGCAGTGATTTACTTTTTTTTAAAGGATTTTGAGGGGACACTATAAACCATACCTGATCTAAATCTGTCTGATTTGCCATTACATCTGCGATGGCCAAATGTCCAACATGAATTGGATTAAAAGATCCGAAAAAAAGACCGATTTTCACTTTATTTCTATTTGGTTAAAAAATCCTTGACCATTTTTTCTGCATTCATAAAAGACTCCTGGAGATTTTCATTGAGCAATGTAATGTCAAACTTATCTTCAAAAGACATCTCAAATTTAGCCTTGTATATCCTTCTCGAAAGACTTTCTGGGCTTTCAGTTCCACGGTCTTTCAATCTTTCTTTTAAAACTTCAATAGAGGGTACTTTAACAAAAACCGCTAATGCTCTGTCACCAAAATACTTTTTAAGGTTTAATGCTCCTTTAACATCTACATCAAAAACAACATGCCTTCCCTCGGCCCAAATCCGCTCAATTTCAGATTTTAATGTTCCGTAGAAATTACCTTCATAAACTTCTTCCCATTCTATGAAGTCATCTTGATCAATATGTTGAATAAACTCATCCCTGGATAAAAAATAATAATCCGAACCGTGGTCCTCAGACCTTCCTCGTTTATCTCTAGTACTCGCTGAAATAGAAAACCCTAATTTTAAATCTTGCTCAAGCAGGTGCTTGACAATTGTGGTTTTGCCCGAACCGGATGGCGCAGCAAAAATGAAGGCCTTTCCTTTACTCATTAAGAACTAATGCTGTTTTTAATGGATTGTGCCAATCCACTAGGCATTTCTGATTTGCAATCTGCTAGCTTTGTGCGTATGGCATTCAAAATTCCCTTCTCATCCTCAAAGCAACTATTTGAACTTATACAAGTTCGAATTTTCTCTTCAAATAAAGCCCTTGATTTTTCATCAGCCTCATCATCCAATACCAACTGCACTAATTCTTTGAATTTGGCCCTATCAACCAAATTATTTTCAGCACAATAACAGTCCTTAAAAGTTTCTTCAAACCAATGTGAGATATCGCTCATGGTTTCCTATTTAAATTATTTATACCCCATTTCCTTTGCATAACCTTCGAGCTTTTCTTTTAACATATTTCTAGCCCTATGCAACCTCGATCTTACTGTTCCTATTGGGATGTCTAATATTTTAGCCATCTCTTCATACGTAAATCCTTCTAGATCACTTAAAATAATCACAGTTCTGAAATCTACTGGTAACGCATTCAATGCACCAGAAATTTCATCCCCAATCATATGTTGTACCGTCTCGACTCTTAAGTCAGTAGTAATGTTGGAGTCAACATCATCTGAATTATAATAGGACTCTATTTCATTGTAATCAACTTTTGCAGGCTGCTTACTTTTCTTCCTAAACTCGTTAATGAAGCTGTTTTTCAATATTCGAAACAACCATGCTTTTGCATTAGTTCCTCGTTCAAACGAATTGATAAATCTAAATGCTTTCAGATAAGTGTCTTGCACTAAATCTTTAGCATCATCTTCATCAAAAGTCAATCTATATGCAAAGCTGTACATTGAATCCACGTGTGGCATGAATTCACCGTCAAACACTTCGTTTTGTTCTTTTTCAGTATACTTTTTTGCCGATTCTTCAGACATGCGCCAAAAATAAGTAATTATTAATCAGAAGTTAAGTATTCAAAGTTTAATGTTTGCTACCTGACTCCCTAAATTATTTGAATTAATCTCGCTTGTAAAATCCCTAGTTAATATTGTTTTTTGCATTAGCAATGTCAAACCAAAAACTCAATATTTTATTTCTTACTTATCAAGGAGGACTAGCAGGTTCGACCTTCTCTATTTCGTTTCTTGCAAAGGGCCTGGCTGACAAGGGCCATAAAGTTTTTATAGGAATCAGAGAAGAAATGCCAATTTGGGATTTGGCAGATTACCCTGGAATTGAAAGAATTCCAATGCGAATCAAAGGTAAATTTGATTTTAAGAATTGGTGTGAAATTAAGGAGGTAGTGCTAGAGCATAAAATACAAATCATTAATCCGCAATCAAGCCATGATCGCTACACAAGTATATTTGCGAACCTCTTTTTCGGTCTAAATACAAAAATCGTTCATACCCGTAGGCAAATGCCCTTAAGTATGGGAGGTGTATTGCAGAATTGGTTATACAATAATAAAACTGCCGGAATTGTGGCAGTGAGTAATCCCGTTAAAGCCGCTTTGGTGAAATTGGGAATTCGAAGTTCACATGTAAAGGTGATTGCGAATGGCACCCCAAAGGAAAAATATGATCATATAGATCAAGCGTTTGTTGAGCAGCTCGAGAAAAAATACAATATAAAAAAAGGTGACTTTGTGATTGGATGTGTCTCCCGCCTTAAAGAGCAGGAACAAATTCTTAAGGCACTTAAACTAATTGACCAACCCGTCAAAATGATTTTTGCAGGAATCTCAAGCGAAGAAAGGTTTGAACGTGTTATCAAAGATATTTCAGTAAAACATGAAGTTTTTTTTGAAGGTGATATCGATCCGAAGCAAGTATTGAATTACTATAAACTGTTTAATGTACATATCCTTGCATCAACCATGGAAGGGCTCTCCCAATCTCTTTTAGAAGCCATGGCTATGGGAACGCCAGTTATTGCTACTGCCTATGCAGGCAATTTAGATCTAATTGAAGATGGTGTAAACGGATTATTTTTTGAGGATGGTAATATCAATGAACTGTCTCAAAAAATAGAACAACTAAGAGATAATAAAGCTATTCGAGATCGATTAATTGAAGCAGGGCAGCGCACAGCTTTCGATACTTTTTCAATAGAAAAAACAATATCAAATTACGAAGCTTATTTCCTTAGTTTGCTTGATTAGAAGCATTAAATTGCGAAAGATTTTTAGAGCAAATGGATTACCTTTCTTCCCTCAATGAACCACAGTACGAAGGTGTAGTTAACACCGAAGGACCAACAATGATAATTGCTGGTGCAGGTTCAGGCAAAACGAGGGTTTTGACTTACCGAATTGCCTACTTAATTAAAGAAAAAAAAGTTGACCCGTTCAATATACTTTCACTGACTTTTACAAATAAAGCAGCTCGCGAAATGCGAGAAAGGATTGAGAGTGTAGTAGGGAACGAAGCAAAAAACTTATGGATGGGGACATTCCATTCAGTTTTTGCTAGAATGCTTCGCATTGAAGCAAGTAAGATTGGATACCCTAGCAATTTTACGATTTACGATACTGACGATTCCAAATCGCTAATTAGATCTATTGTCAAAGACTTTGGTTTGAATGACAAAGTCTACAAAACCAACGTAGTTCTTAGTAGAATTTCTAGTGCCAAAAACCGGCTAGTCTCATGGCAAGAATACATCGATAATCCCATTTATAAGGCAGATGACGAATCGGCACAAAAGCCTGAAATGGGAAGGATCTATCAAACCTATTGTCAGCGTTGCTTCAAAGCAGATGCAATGGACTTTGATGACCTTTTATTTAAGACCAACGAACTTTTTAGAGACCATATTGATGTGCTTAATAAATACCAGCAGCGCTTCAAATATGTAATGGTGGATGAGTTTCAAGACACCAATGTTTCACAATATACAATTACCAAAAAATTAGCCGCTGTTAATCAAAATATTGCAGTGGTAGGTGATGATGCACAAAGTATTTACGCCTTTAGAGGGGCGAATATTGAGAACATCCTAAACTTTGAAAAAGATTTTCCCGATTTAAAGGTCATTAAACTCGAACAGAATTATCGTTCATCTCAGAACATAGTTAATGCCGCCAATTCCGTTATCGATAAAAACAAAGGGCAACTTAAAAAGACCGTTTGGACCGCCAATGGAGAAGGTTCTCAAATAGAATTAATGAAATCTGTTTCTGATAATGAAGAAGGTAGGTTTGTAGCCTCTGCCATTTTCGAAAAGAAAGCGCAAAACGGATATTCGAATAGTGAATTCGCAATTCTTTACAGAACCAACAGCCAATCCAGGTCTATGGAAGAGGCATTAAGAAAGGCTGGCATAGCGTATAAGATCTTTGGAGGCTTGTCTTTTTATCAGCGTAAAGAAATAAAGGATTTAATGGGCTATTTACGTTTCTCCATCAACACCAATGATGAGCAAGCGTTCAGGAGAATCATTAACCAACCCAAAAGAGGCATTGGTGCCACTTCAGTTGAGAAAATAGTGGTTGCTGCATTTGAGCATGAGATTCCACTTTGGGAAGTATTAACGAACATTGACCACTTCCTTACTGGGAGAGCTGCAAATGCGGTAAAGGATTTTGTGACTTTAATCAAGAGTTTTAAAATCTTTGCTGAATCTAAAGATGCATATGAAACCGCAAGTCATGTTGCGAAAAATTCTGGCCTTCTTAAAGATTTGTATGCCGACAAAACTATCGAAGGACTCAACCGGTATGAAAACGTTCAGGAATTACTGAATGCAATTAAGGAATATGTTGACACTCCTGATTTAGAGTCAAATGACCTGAGTTCTTTTTTACAGGAGATTGCACTAGTCTCTGACCAGGATAATACGAACAAAGAAGAGACGGATTTCGTAACCTTAATGACGATCCATTCATCCAAAGGGCTAGAATTTAAAAATGTCTTTGTAGTCGGGTTAGAAGAAGATTTGTTTCCTTCTCAAATGATGCTGAGTAGTCGCGCTGACCTTGAGGAAGAACGAAGGCTATTTTATGTAGCAATTACCCGTGCAAAAGAAAATCTTCACTTCTCTTATGCGTTATCTAGGTATCGTTTTGGGAGACTGTTGAATTGTGAACCGAGTAGGTTCATTGAAGAGGTTGACCCGAGCTTCATTAAGGTGAATACTCGTGCTGTCAGTAAAGAGAATAAAATTGAGAAATCAACTAATAGTCCCGAAATATCATCGAGATACGCTCGGAATCTAGTTCGCGGTCAAAAACCAGTATTAAAGAAGCCGCAACAGTACCATAAGCCCTCTGCTGATTTCCAAGCCAGTGACACCTCAAAGTTAATGGCAGGAATGAAAGTTGAACATCCAAAGTTTGGATTTGGAAAAGTAAGCAAGATGGATGTGGACGGAATTAATAAAAAAGCAAAGGTCATTTTTGAAGATTTTGGAGAAAAAACCTTACTTCTTACCTTTGCAAAATTGAGAATAGTTGAATAAATAAGATTTGGGCCAATATTTATGATTAATTTGTGCCCTTTAATATATAGAATATGAGTTTAGAATATAATACAGAGAGAGAAGATGTTTGCTTAAAAGAGTACGGAAGACATATCCAGAAATTGGTGAAACATGTTCAGGAAATAGAAGATAAGGAAACACGTGACAAGAAAGCTGCAACGTTGACCGACCTGATGAAGCAAATTAACGTGGCCGTTAAAGACAACCCAGAGTACAACCAAAAGGTATGGGATGATTTATTCATCATGGCTGATTTTGACTTAGAAGTGGAAAGTCCTTTCCCAAAGCCAGAAAAAGCTATCCTTGGACAAAAACCAAAGGCCCTTAAATACAAGACTACTGAGGTTAAGCATCGCCACTATGGAAGAAACATCGAATTGATGATTCAGAAGGTGGTTGAAATGGAAACTGAGGAAGATAAAGAAGCTGGAATCATTTACATTGGCAAGTTGATGAAAAGCTTTTATGCAAGTTGGAACAAGGACAACATTGACGAAGCCATCTTAATTAAAAATATTGAAACACTTTCGAAAGGTCAACTGACAATAGATGTTGATAAAGTAAAAGAAGGACAACTCTTCAATTCAAGATTACGTGAGAGAAAGTCAGAAAGAGAAGGCGGAAGAGAAAACAATCGTGACAATAATAGGAATAACAAAAGAAGAGGTAGTTTTCAAAAAAATCGTAGAAGAAGTTAATGGCCTCATTTGTCATTGAAGGTGGGTTGAAGCTCCAAGGAGAGATTATTCCTCAAGGAGCAAAGAATGAAGCATTGCAAATTATTTGCGCAGTTCTTTTAACTTCAGAAACAATCACATTGAAGAATGTCCCGAACATAAGGGATGTTAATAAACTGATCGAATTACTTGCCTCCTTAGGTGTAGACGTAAAATTCTTAGGCAATGAGTCTTATACGTTTAGTGCCAAAAACATCAATATTGAATATTTAGAAACTGAAGAGTTTCGTCAAAAAGCTTCCTCACTGCGAGGGTCGATAATGATATTAGGCCCGCTTTTGGCTCGTTTTGGCAAAGGTAAAATCTCGAAACCGGGCGGTGATAAAATTGGAAGAAGAAGACTTGACACTCATTTTATAGGCTTCCAAAATTTAGGCGCTCGCTTTGTTTATGAAGAAAAATCGGGCATGTACAATATTGATGCTTCAAACCTAAAAGGCACTTATATGCTTTTGGAGGAGGCTTCTGTGACAGGTACCGCCAATGTCCTTATGGCTGCTGTAATGGCCGAAGGAAAAACTACGATTTACAATGCTGCCTGTGAACCTTACATTCAGCAGCTATGCAAAATGCTCAATGAAATGGGTGCAAAAATCACTGGCATAGGATCTAATTTACTTCATATCGAAGGCGTTACTGAGCTAAAAGGCACAGAACATACAATGTTGCCTGATATGATTGAAATAGGCAGTTTTATTGGCATGGCAGCAATGACCAAGTCAGAAATTACAATTAAAAACTGTAGAATTGATCAGCTTGGAATGATCCCTGATACTTTCAGAAGATTAGGTATTAAAATAGAATTTAGAGGAGATGATATTTATATCCCTTCACAAGAGCATTATGAAATTGAGTCATTTATTGATGGCTCAATAATGACGATTGCCGATGCTGTATGGCCGGGATTAACTCCTGATTTATTGAGCATCGTTTTAGTTGTTGCTTCTCAGGCCAAAGGGACTGTTTTAGTGCACCAAAAAATGTTTGAAAGTCGATTGTTCTTTGTAGACAAATTGATTGACATGGGTGCTCAAATTATTCTTTGTGATCCACATAGGGCTACAATCATCGGCTTAGACAGAGCACAAAACTTAAAAGGCATCAGAATGACCTCTCCAGACATTAGAGCAGGACAAGCACTACTTATCGCAGCGCTTTCAGCATCTGGCACAAGCACAATTGATAATGTTGAACAAATTGATAGAGGCTATCAAAATATTGACGGTCGATTGAATGCTCTTGGTGCAAAAATCCAAAGAATTGAATAAGGAGTAATTAATCGTCACTTTTATCGTCTACTTAATTACTCAAACATGGGGTTCATGCTGAGGAACAAGATTAAGGCTAGGATGCTGACAATTTACACAATGGAATTACTCATTGTGATCCTTGGTATTACGATTGCCTTTCAAGCTCAAGTTTATTATGAACGCACAGTAGAAGAGCGTCAAGAGCAAAGTGCCATTCAAAAATTATACCTCGACAACGAATTGAACCTTACAAAATTCAAAAGTCTTCAAGCATACAGGTTTAATATGGAGCAAAATACCAGGATCTTACTGGCAATTCTAGATTCACCTTTGAAGGCAAATGAAGATAGTCTTTCCAACCATATATTTGATCTACAACGGATATCTACCCCTGACTTTCAAGTACAATCCATGGATTTCTATTTGAGTAGTAGTTTAAACGAAAGTGAATCTGAATTAGATGAGGAATTGATTGCGCTAAGAAATCTTTACAACGAGTTAAGTGACCTTACTGAGCATTATTGGGATAAAAAGACTAAATACTTTTTTGACTTTCTTAAAAATGAAGTTGATCTTGCCAACAGGCGGATCATTTCTACTGCTAAACTATCCAGCCTTGAGTTTAGGAACGACATTTAGAGCTTATTCTTAGATGAAATTGAACAGAATAGACTCTATAAAGACTCCTTCGACAGGCTCATTTTAGTTCAAGATTTGACTCAAGCTGCACTTAAATCAAAAAAGTGATTATCTTGAAAAAGATAGTAAATATTTTAAGTGAGATTTTTACTGCTACTCAAACAACTTAATTTGAAGGTTCAATCTTAGTTTTACTAAATTGAAAAAAATTCAACATTATGTTGAAAACCAACTGGAAAGCGCGACATGAATAATCCAAAATCAGAAGCACATCTGCATGGAAAAACTTCCATCTTCAACAAATTCCAAGAGTACATTGGTGAATTCATCTATGGCGGAATAGACGGAAGTGTAACCACTTTTGCTGTTGTAGCTGGGTCAGCCGGTGCACACCTAGATAGTTCTGTAGTTATAATTCTTGGTTTCGCTAATCTAATTGCAGATGGTTTCGCTATGTCCGTTGGTAGTTACTTATCTACGAAGTCAGAAATTGATAATTATAATAAACATGTGAAAATCGAGTACTGGGAAATCGAACATCTCCCAGAAAAAGAAAGAGAAGAAATTCGAGAAATCTATGCGGCCAAGGGTTTTGAAGGAACGTTGCTTGAGCAAGTTGTAGACAAGATTACCGAAGATAAGGACCGCTGGGTAGACGTAATGATGAAGGAGGAGCTAGAAATGGCCAAAGAAACCAAATCTCCCTTCAAAATGGGGTTTGTGACCTTTATTTCCTTTTTAATCATGGGTATTATTCCACTACTGGTATATGTTATTGATTATACTGTAGGGTTCGGAGCCGATATGTTTCTTTATTCCTCTGTTATGACATTTGTTGTTTTCGCTTTAATTGGCTTTGCCAAGAGTTATGTCACACACACCAATAAAATTAGAGGTGTACTTGAAACGCTCTTTTTAGGCGGATCTGCTGCTATTCTCGCCTATTTTATTGGTGGATTTTTAGAAAATATGCTTGGCTAAGCAGCCATTAACCCTGTTGCCAATCTTTATAATAACAATAATTTTTTCATCGTTAAATATGTCTTTTGTAATATTAAGTTGAAATGAAGTTCGGTATGTCAAGAAGATTAAAAGCAGCAATTTCTTTACTTATGTAATGGAAATATTCATTGTGATATTCAGCATCCAGTCGCTTATCAATTGAATGTTTACTATGAAGACAGAAAGGATGATAAGTTGGAGATAGCTTCAATTGAAAAATTGCACACTGAAAATGATTCTAATATTGAAGAATTTAAATCACTTATAGACAATCGTTTAAAATTAGAGGAAGACACAAGGCAGCTAGCGCGAGTGCTCTTTACAGGTGGCGACTTACTAAGTTCAGATCTATCGCATTATCTTTTTAATATCAATCAAACGCACAAGCCTCGCATCCATTATGAAGGATTAAACTTTTACCTTAATACTAACTAGAACAACAAGCACAGTGACTTAAAAAGCAAACTTGTTTCCCTCAAAAATTATTACATCGAATTGACAAGTCTACTCGCTGATTATGTGAGGATGAAGAAAAAGTATTATGATGAGTTTTTAGTCAGTCAAGTAGATTTTGGAGAAGAGAAAATTTTATCATTAGAAAAAATTGAGAGCGTAGAATTCAAAAATTTAGTGGTTAATCTGCTTTCAAATGAAATTGACCTCAACACACTCTTTGAAACGGCATATCAAAAATCTGTAGAAGTCGATGATATTCTTCAAGAAATACTCAATGTTCACTAAAATAGTTTGAGTATCTATTGCCGAAATAAGGCAGGTTAAATATCTAGCACCTTTATCCCAGTTTAGCCCCTTATACAAACAAAAAAAGGAGCTGAAGCTCCTTTTTTTGTTTTTTTGATGCTCTTTCTTAATAGTTATTAAGCATTACAGGCATTACCAATGTCAAGATATCTTCATTTTCATCTTGATCAGCTGGTATAATTAGGCCAGCACGATTTGGAGCAGACATTTTCAACGTAATTTCATTCGAATGCAAATTACCCAGCATCTCCACTAAAAATTTTGCATTAAATCCAATTTCTATGTCCTCACCGTCATGTTCACATGCCAATCGCTCGTTCGCTTCATTTGAGAAATCCAAGTCTTCAGCCGAGATTACCAATTCACTTCCAGTTATCTTAAGTCTTACCTGATGGGTAGTCTTGTTGGCATAAATCGAGATCCTTTTTAATGAACCTAAAAACTCATTTCTATTGATCCTCATTTCAATTGGATTTTCCGCAGGGATTACATTTTCGTAATCTGGAAAACGCTCATCAATCAAACGACAAATCATCTTGATGCTACTGAAATGAAAGTAAGCATTAGAAGCATTATATTCCACAACTACATTCACATTCTCAGAAGGAAGCGTAGATTTTAAGAGGTTTAAAGCTTTTCTTGGGATAATGATAGACATTCCAGTATCTGAAGCTACATCAACTCTTCTGTGCCTTACTAATCGGTGACCATCTGTTGCAACAAAAGTTGTACTCTTCTCATCCAGCTTAACGAAAACACCTGTCATTGCCGGTCTTAACTCATCATTACTGGTCGCAAAGATTGTATTGTTAATTGCACTACTCAAGACGTCCGTTGACATGTCCACGCTATAGGCGTCTGCCACAGAAGGTACCTTAGGGAAATCCGTTGCGTTTTCTCCAGCCAGTTTGTAATGACCATTATCAGAACTAATCTCAACTCCATATGTTTCAGCATCCATCGAAAATGTCACTGGTTGCTCAGGTAGGTTTTTTAGCGTTTCCATTAAAATCCTAGCAGGTACAGCAATACTTCCATCCTCTTTAGCTTCCACATCAATCTCAGTGATCATGGAAGTCTGTAAATCAGAAGCAGTGATAGTCAATAGACCATCATTGATTTCAAAAAGGAAATTCTCAAGGATAGGAACAACAGGGTTTGTTGTAATTACGCCATTAATATTTGAGAGGCGCTTTAAAAGTTCTGCAGAAGAAACAATAAACTTCATATAGATTGTATTTACGGTCTTTTTTTAAACACATAAAGTTAAAAATAAAATCCTTAAACTGAGTTATAATATGGGTTAAAAGCGAGGTCTTTTTTCAAATTAAATCTGGGTTGATATATACCTTCAAATTGGATTCTATGAACTAGTTTTTTAAGCCTTGAATGCACCTTTGAACGGTGATTCTAGTTTTTTTGTCAAAAATTTAAACCAAATTACCACCGTACTCGTTCCGATTGAAAATAGTTAACAATGAAAGAAATCACTGTCAAAGAACTTGCAGAATTGCAGCATTCAAAGTCTGACTTCCAATTGATAGATGTAAGAGAGCCTAATGAAGTTGAAATATGCGAAATTGGTGCATTACTTATCCCAATGGCTACTGTGCCTGAAAATGTTACCCAATTCTCCAGAGACAAACAGGTAGTAGTGCATTGTCGTAGTGGTAAAAGAAGTGGCGATGTTATTCAATGGCTTGAACAAAACCATGGTTTTGAAAACCTCTACAATCTTAAAGGAGGAATTTTGGCTTATGCGGATGAAATCGATCCGACTTTGATCAAATACTAAAAGCGGCTGTACTTTTTTACACGAATAAAGTTTCTTATTAGTCCAAAAAGAATCAAAACGATTAATGGCAACACAAGGTTGATAAGCTGCCACTTCACACGTTCGTTTTGTACTTTGATTTTATTAAGTGGTCTCAATTTAATTTCCTTTGCCCTTGAGGAGATTAATCCATTTTCATCAGTCAAATAGGCAATGGCATTATAGATGAAATCGCGGTTAGCATAATTAACGATCTCTCCTTGCTCTGAATAAGGATTATAACCAAGCGCATCAGGTCTTCCATTTGATGGATTTACCTCATTCCTAATCAAATCTCCGTCTGACGCTACAATTATTTTAGTTTCTAATCCATCTCCCTTAAAATTTTGACTCTCCACACCTTCCGGTAGAATTCTGTTTTTAAATAAAGAAGTGAACTTACCTTCTAATAAATAAGTCGTTGGAACTACTCCATGCTGATACTCATTTGGATCAGGTGAATTACGCATGTCTTCAAACGCAACACGGACTGGTGGTGCCATCACTTTGGTCATTGCCGAAGTAAATATTAGAGGGGTCTTCAAGATGCCATCAGCCCTTACTGTATCGATAGTACCAAAGAAACGATGATAAACTGCATCAAGATTTTTAGTAATACTGTGATTACTAAAACTATTCAAACCAGAATAATAAGGCCAGGGTAGATTAATAATATTACCAGAATTATCAACGACAACCGGATACCTTCCAAAATTATTCAGGTCTTGCACATAATTGGCATCTAACCTCAGCCCGTATTTAAACAGAAGGTCAGTCAAATTTAAATCTAAAGGCAAAGCCATCGTTCCATCTCCAGACGCTGCACTCGCATTAACCTTGAGCGCGTTTATTAAAAATATGGCTTTACCCCCATTCATTAAGTACTGATCCAAGTGGTATTTTTCAACTCTTGAAAATTTAGATTGGGGACGTGCTATCACCAAAACACTGACCTCATTTGGATCAATAGCTTTACTTAATCGTATGTCATTTATGTTATAAAACTGGCTTAATTCCACTGTAAATCCAGCAATATCCATTGAATCCAGTTCGTCATGTCCTTTTACAAGTCCAATTACTTTCCGGTTAACATTAGTCAACCTTTGAATTCCTGTAGCCAATTCAAATTCGATTACCTCAATAGATTGATTAAGTCTTTCATCTGACGAACTCCCTGGTGTTCCTTTTAACATATGAACGGCTGCCAGTTGATTATTAAACCTCAAAAGCGCATAAGGAAAAACCACTTTTTGTACTCTTTGCCCGTTCACGTTGTCATAAATCACCGTTGGATCGAGGCCCCTTTCTGTTAATGCCTGGTAATTCGCATTCCTTTCTTCTTGCGTGCCTTCTCCCATTGGATCACGGAGTGAGTAGGTAATTGGATAGTTACTGTAGATATCAAACTCCTCTATGGTCTCTGTGATTGATTTCTGAAACCTCTGGAACCCAGAATTCAGATCACCTGCTATCAATATATCAATGTGCATTGGACCTTCAAGTGACCTGAGTAAATCTTTAGAAGCATCCGTAATCGTATACCTTTTCTCTTCTGTCAAATCCCATCTAAAAAAGTAATTGGCTGATATAAAATTCGCCAGAAACATCACCATTAATCCAATCACAAATGACCTTATCGTTCTAGTCCTAGAAACCTTTAAAGACATATTCCTTGCCCCAAGTTTTAAAGCCGTAAACAAAAGCATCAAAGCAATTGTGCTTAAAAAGAAAACTAAGTTTCGAGAATCAATAAGCCCACGACTCATGGCTTCATAATGATAGCCAATGCCCAACTCTTCTATATAAATGGCCAGTTGGCCTGAAAACATTTGGCTGATGGAGCCTATTCCAGAATAAAGCAAAAAGCATAAAAACACTGCCAGGATAAAGGCAATGATCTGATTTTCTGTTAAGGAAGTAGCTAAGATCCCAATAGATGTGAATACACCTCCCAGCAATACCAACCCAATATAGGATCCAATAATACCGGGGACATCAAGGTTACCAACAGGGTTTCCTAATTGGCTTACCGAATAAAAATATATGAGTGTAGGGATAACCGAGAAAATGACCAGCGTAAATGCTGCCAAGTACTTGCCTATAATGATTTGAAAATCGGAAATAGGTCTTGTGAGCAATAATTCAATTGTTCCTGTTTTCTTCTCTTCCGCAAACATGCGCATCGTGATTGCAGGAATCAGAAACATATATACAAATGGACCCAACGTAAATAATGTCTCCATATCAGCATATCCATAATTCAATATGCTTGTATCAGGAAACACCCACATCAAAAGGCCAATACCAGTCAAGAATACACCGATTACAATGTACGCAATTAGCGAATTAAGAAATTGCCGTATTTCTTTAAAGTAGATTGACCACATCAGGCTTCACCATTGGTTAATTGATAAAATACTGTTTCTAAGTCCGCTTCTTCAGCCTGCATGCTCAATATTATCCAGCCTTTATCCGCAGCAAACTTGAATAAAGCCTCTCGAATATCTTTGTCGCTTTTAAGTTTGAAATTTAAACCATCCCCATTTAATATCTCTATACCTTCCAATTCATTCAACGCTTCAGACTCAACCTGCTTTTGAAATTCGACATTCAAAATTTGCCCATCAGAAATCTTTGACAAATGCTCTACTGTATCATCTGCCACAACTTTACCCAGATTTATGATGATGACCCTACTACACAAAGCTTTAACTTCTTGCATAATATGAGTAGAAAGTATCACAGTTTTATCTTTGCTAATTTTTTTAATTAATGCTCGAATCTCGGCCAACTGATTTGGGTCTAAACCTGTGGTCGGCTCATCAAGAATCAGCACCTTTGGATCATGAATCAAGGCTTGAGCTAATCCAACTCTTTGTCGATAACCTTTAGATAAGCTTCCGATTTTCTTATTCTGTTCAATTGTCAAACCGCAGAGGTCAACCATCCTTTTGATTTGATCCAACTTGTTCTTTCCTTTCAATCCATGCAAGGCCGCTATAAAGCCCAAATACTCATGTACATACATGTCTAGGTAAAGTGGATTATGTTCTGGTAAATAACCGATGTTTTTTCTAACATCGTGTGATTCATTCACCACATCAAAACCAGCTATCCGCACCTCTCCTTCTGAAGGCGGAATAAATCCAGTAGCGATTTTCATCATTGTAGATTTCCCTGCACCATTGGGACCCAAAAAGCCTAAAATTTCACCTTCATTTACACTAAATGAAATGCTGTCTATGGCCTTTTGATTTCCATAAATTTTGGTCAGTTGATTTACTTCGATCGACATTAAAACTGTAACGGTTTATAACTCTATTTATTTGGTTTCCCTTTAGGCATCAAAGGTCGCATTTCAACATCAACAACATGATAATTTGGATGTGTATTTAAAACATGAATAATGCTTGAAGCAACATCTTCCGGACGCATCATGTTTTCATTGGCATTTACACCTTCAAATTCATCAAAAAAATTGGTGTTTGTAGATCCAGGGTAGATGCAAGTAACCTTGATTCCGAAATTTCTTACTTCTTTGAAAAGTGAATGTGATATTCCTCTTACTGCAAACTTAGACCCGCAATAACCGGCCATTTTTTCAATTCCGGTGATGCCAGCAATTGAAGCGATGTTAACAATATGTCCTTCCTCCAAATCAATCATTCCTGGTATTGCCACTTTAGCACAATAAAAAACACCATTCACATTGGTATCAAACATTCTCTGCCATTCTTCATTAGGCATTTCATGCAGCATTCCAGCGTACCCTAAACCTGCATTGTTGATGAGCACAGCTACCGGACCAAGGTTGTCCTTAGTACTCTGAAACGAAGATTGTACCGCTTCAAAATTCGAGACATCGGTTTTGTAGAAGTGAAAATTTTGATGATTGAATTCCGGCTTCGTTCTTCCCCAACCAGCGACCACCATGCCTTCTTGGAGCAGCGCTTTTACAGTCTCTAAACCAATGCCCTTACTCACACCTGTGACTACTCCTACTTTACCTTTTAAATCCATGATGTGAATTTAATCAACCTAACCGAATAAATGTCCTTTCACTCTTGTTGTAAACCAAATAATGTTGTCATACTCCACTTATTGATTTTTACATTGAGATGTTTTGAATTTGCGTAACTTAATTATCAATTCTTAAATTTTAACCGATACCAACATGATTAATACAACAACGGATTTCATTCCCGGAAAAGAAGTCATTGAAATCTTAGGTGTTGCCCGAGGGAGCACTGTCAGGGCAAGGAACATTGGGCGCGATATTTTTGCTAGTTTCAAAAATATTATAGGTGGTGAAATTGATGAGTACACCAAATTACAAGCCTACGCTAGGGAAGAAGCCATGCATCGATTGAACCAAGATGCAGAAAGATTAGGGGCTGATGCGGTTATAAACATCCGATTGACTACCGCTATGATCATGCAAGGAACAGCTGAAATATTGGCCTACGGGACTGCCGTTAAATTAAAATGATAAGTTTCCAATCTGTAATTTATATCGCCATTGGAGGCCTCATTATTTGGGTGATTTTTGCAATTCGTTTGTCTTATGCTGCTAGAAAAAGGGCGGACGAAAAAGAAAAGGAAACATTTGAAAAACGGGATAATTAATGGGTAAAAAGAAGCTTAAGTTCGATTTTCAAGGATACATTACTATCGGTTATCTTTTGATTGTTGTTATGGGAATGATGTTCGAATATCGTTACTACGAAGAATTCGGAATCAACATATTTGAATACTCAGATATTCTAGATTTTTTATTAGCTCCCGCAAAAAACCTTGAGGTCATTCTCTTCGCTTTATCTACATTAATTCTTATCGGGATCTTATTCCTCATAGATGATCTTTGGAAAAAGAAACGACCAGCTTCCTATAAAAGGTTCAACTTTGGAATGGAGAAATATCGTCCAATAATGATGATAATAGGGTTCATCGTTCTTTTAAATACTGCTTCTCAAATCTATGCAGATATGCAGTTTTCTAATTTCAAAAAGTACCATAAAACAATAGAATTGATTTTCGAATCAGGAGAAAAAAAATTAACAGGAAATATCATCGGGAAAAATAGCGATTACATTTTCTTACAAACTGCGGATTCAACAATTAAAGCAATTCCAATTTTAACTGATGTTCAGGAAATAATTATTAGCAAGCCTAAATAAACATCCTTAATTTATCTTTTAGACTCAGTCAATGGCGCATCAATTGGTTGCATCAATATGGACATGTAAGTTCTTATTCCATTGGTAATATTTCCGACTCTTAAATTCTCATCAGGGCTATGCTGATTGTTATCAGCATTCACTAACGGAACAATCACCGCAGGAATATCTAATCCATTTATAAAAGTGGTAATTGGCACAGTCCCTCCCATTATTCTAATTTTAATCGGGTCTTTTCCCCATCCGTCAAGCATTGCTTTTTGCACCCATTGGCCTGTTGGAGAATTCACATCTGTTCGAAATGGCATTGTCGCCTTTCTACTGGCTTCTAGCTGGACAATCTTTGGGTACTTTAACCTTTCCGCATCAGTTGGAGCTCTATCCAACACTAAATATCCCTTATCCTCTATGTGTTTCTTTACTAGGTCAATCAATCGATTGGGATCACTTTCCGGTACCAACCTCATGTCTATTGCCGCTAACGCTTCTGCAGGAACGATGGTTCTTGCTTCTTTGCCCACCCATGCAGCTGAGATGCCTCTAACATTAAGTGATGGATACTGCAAAGCTTCTTGATAATTATTCCCTACTTTCTCTGGTTCCGCTATTCCAATGGTTTTATGAATCAAACCCACGTCATCTGGAACTGCAGCCATAATTGCTCTGGCTTCTGCATCAAAACTAATTCCATCGTAATATCCGTCAATAATTACTCTCCCATCTTCATCTTTCATACTTGCCAATAATTGAGACAATCTAAACACAGGATTCGGAGCATAATTTCCATAATGCCCGCTATGCTGATGAGATTTAGGCCCATATGCCGTAATATTAATGGTAACGTTTCCTCTACATCCAAAAATCACAGTAGGTTCGCCTGACAAATGCATTGGCCCATCATTAATTATCATATGATCGGCACTCAAAATATCTCCATACTTTTCAACAGCCATTTCTAATTGACGTGATCCTTTTTCTTCTTCTCCATCAAGGACAACTTTGATATTTACGGCTCCTTCCATTTTGTTTTCATCCATTGCTGCTATGGCATTCAACAGCATAACAATAGGTCCCTTATCATCTGAAGCTGATCTGCCGAAAATTCTCCAATCAGGGTTTATTTCACCTTCAGCTTTTTCCCAATCCATGGTCTCCCACTTACCATCTTCTGATCTTTCCCTTAATGTTGATTTATATGGATCTTGTTGAGACCATTTTGATTTATCTACCGATTGCCCATCGAAGTGCATATAAAAAAGTACAGTTGACGTTGCATTAGGATATTTCCTTTCGGCAAAAAATAATGGTGTGTTTGTGGTTTCTAAAACTTTGGTTTCAAAATTTTGCTCTTTAAAAGCCGTTTCCAACCAGGCAATATTTTTATCAATGTCCTCCAAAAAGTTCGCGTCATTTGGCAATGCAATAAACTCTCTTAATTGTTCTAGGGCTACTTTAGTCTTAGAATCACTAATGTTTTCTAATTGATTCCGTTCCTGGCCTTTCAAATTGATGCTTGAAAAAAGGCAAATCAATGAAAATAGATATCTCATGGTTTAATTATTTAATCTTAAAGTTAGCAGAGAATATTCGAATCTCTTATAATTAACTATTACTGATTTACTGTACTTCAATTAGTTTTTGAATTATTTTAGTCATCCCTATTTCAGCTTTTGCTGCTGCGGCAAGGATGAAATCAATATTGATTGGTTTCAAATTGTCTGGATCTCCAATATCTGTGATAGCAGAAATGGCAAATACCTTAAGTCCCATATGCCTGGCAACCATTACTTCTGGTACTGTTGACATTCCAACAGCATCAGCCCCAATAATTCGTACATAGCGATACTCCGCTTTTGTTTCCAGGTTGGGACCTTTTACCGCTGCATATACACCCGCATGACAAGCAATACCTTCTTTTTGAGCAAATTCAAGGGCCTGTTCAACCATCTTTTGCTCATATGGCTCACTCATATCAGGAAAACGCGGACCAAAATCATCAAGATTAGGTCCTAGTAAAGGATTTTCAGGAAGCAGATCAATATGGTCATTGATAACCATTAGATCAGCTACTTTATAATCAAGATTAACTCCACCAGCAGCATTGGATACAAATAGTCTTTCTATCCCAAGAAGCTTCATTACTCTCACAGGAAAGGTTACTTCTTTCATACTGTAGCCCTCATAATAATGAAACCTACCTTGCATGGCCACTATCTTCTTCCCAGCCAAAGTGCCAAATATTAATTTCCCTTTGTGGCTTTCGACAGTAGAAACAGGAAAATTCGGTATCTCCTCGTAAGAAATTTCTACTTCGATTTCAATTTTATTTACTAAGGCTCCCAGCCCAGTTCCAAGAATTATCCCAAACTGAGGGTTAGTCCTTATCCTCGTTTTTAGAAAATTTGAAGTTTGATTGATTTGATCCAAATAGCTCATTGGCAGTATTAAAGTAGTTAATCTAAGAATCCCAAATATGAGAAAGTTTTATCTATTCTAAGGCAACAATTGTACGCTGTTTTATTCACCAATTGCATCAGCTATCTATTATTTTCAATAGTTTTAAACATGATAAAGTAAAGCCTTATCTTACAGCCAAATTTAGAAAGTTATGATCAGTATTGTTGTAGGTACAAACAGGCAAAATTCGGTTAGTAAACAATTAGCAATCTATTACAAGTCCATTTTGGATAAGAAAAACGTGGTTTCTCAAATCGTTGATTTAGTTGATTTACCAACCGATTTTACGAGAACTGCTTTGTATGAAAACAATGGTAAAAATCCAATATTTAATACCATTCGAGAAAAAGTGCAAGCTTCCGAAAAACTGGTGTTCATTGTCCCAGAATATAATGGGTCATTTCCAGGTATCCTTAAATCCTTTATTGACGGTCTGAAATTTCCTGATGGCGTGAAAGATAAAAAGGCAGCTTTGGTTGGAATTTCTTCAGGAGCTCAAGGTGGAGTTTTGGCCATGGCTCACCTGACAGACATATTCAATTACCTTGGAATGAATGTGCTTGCACTTAAACCAAAACTTGCTGGTATTGAAAGTAATTTTTCAAATGGTACCATCACCAATGAATTATACGACCAGTTATTAAATACACAAGCTGAAAAACTGATTGCTTTTTAGGACTTATTTGATGTAAACCAAATTCTGAGTACATCTTAAAATCTCAGTGGCGAACACAAGCGATGTTGATGTTACTGAAAATTCAACAATTTCAGCGGTATTGGAGCTAGTAACTAATTGGATTTCATTGCCTATGACTTCAAATGTTCCAGAAGAAATTTCATCAATACCGTTAGTAGTTACTATCCTCTGATAAGTATAATCACTATTCAAAACCAGTTTCTGACAACTTTTATCGTTACAAAATTCAGCAATTGTATCATCCAAATCTGGATCGTTGCAATCTCTGAAAACAGTAGTAGATAAGGTCCAAGTATCGAATAATTCAGGATCAATGCTAGGCCTATCGTCAGAGGAGCATGAAAATACTGAAGCAATCAATAAAATCAAAAAGAGGTTCCTAAAAATATTTTTCATGTTGGATATTTAATTCATAGCAATTTATAAAAAAAGACAGCTCATGGCAACAAGCTGTCTTTGACATTAAGTATCGAAATCTAAACCTTTTTCAATAATTGTAATTTGATTAATCCACATTATCATGAAGGAACTTATTGTTTCTCATAATTTCGTCATCATCATTTAAGTTATAACGAGAGATATTGTTTTCTGAAGATGGCAAAGTCTCATTTAATCGAACATCCTTTCTTTGATATGCCGGAATTTCAAGCTTTTCCTTAAAATCTGAATTATCAATTTGGTGATTGTTGATACCACGAAGTCGTTCTTCTCTCAAACGTGCTTGTTCAACTAATCTTGTTTTTTTGAGCTCTAGAAAGTTCCTATTTCTTTCATCTTCATAATGATCACGAATCGCATCATTTCTTACAGACATTTCTGAAACGTCTTGAACTTCAGCTTTATCTTCAGTTTCAACTTTTTCAATTTCATATTTTTCTTCAAGAGATGACGTGAAAGAATATCCTTCTTCTAATTCTTCCTCCTTCTCAATTTTTACAGCCTCCTTTTCAGGTATTGGCTCCGACTTTTCAAAACCAGTTGTGAATAGAGACGGTTGAGAGTGTTTAGGTGAAACATTTATCTCCTCCATAGTTTCGATCTTTTGACTAGTCTCAAGATCAATTACCGTTCTATTACTACCCAACTTGGCTTCTAATACCGGAGCATTAAACCCTGTTGCTATTACAGTTACACTAATGCTATCTCCGTAATCTCCGTCAATTCCATGACCAAAAATTACTTCAGCTTCATCACCTGCTTTATCTTGAATATATTCTGTTATTTCCATTAGCTCATCCATCTGTAATTCAGCTTGTTCACCTGAAACAATGGAAAGCAATATTTTTTGAGCTCCGAGTATGTCTTTGCTATTAAGCAATGGAGAGGATATTGCCATTTCTGCTGCACGTAATGCACGGCCTTCACCTTCTGTAATTGCAGAACCCATAACTGCAGCACCTGCAGCCTTCATAACAGTTTGTACGTCCATAAAATCGACATTTACATAACCAGGAACTGTAATGATTTCTGCTATTCCTTTAGCCGCTGTTGTTAAAACATTGTCAGCCTCAGCAAATGCTTTTGAGATGGCCAAATTACCGTGGATCTCTCTTAATTTATCATTAAGAATGACAAGGACGGTATCACAGTTCTTTTTTAATTCATCAATCCCCTGATTGGCAGCAGCTGTTTTCTTCCTTCCTTCAAAAGAAAAAGGTGCTGTTACAATACCAACAGTAAGGATATCCATATCCTTGGCGATTTGAGCAATGACCGGAGCTGCACCTGTACCAGTACCTCCACCCATACCTGCCGTAATAAATACCATTTTGGTATCATCAGCAAGCATCTCGCGAATGTCTTCTTTACTCTCCAAAGCGGCATTCATGCCTTTCTCTGGATTTGCTCCGGCTCCCAATCCTTCCGTTAAGTTAGTACCTAACTGAAGTTTATTTGGAACGGGGCTACTTTTAAGCGCTTGCTCATCTGTATTACAAATGATGAATTCCACATCTTTAATCCCTTGGTTATACATGTGGTTAACTGCGTTACTTCCTCCACCACCAACTCCAATCACTTTGATGATTGACTTGTGTCTTTGTGGGATTTCGAACATATAATTATCTGCCATGATTTTTGTGTTTTGTGTTCGTGATTTAATATTCGTTCTTATCGTCTAAGTCATCCATTAAGAGACCCTTTGTCTTTTTTAGAAGTCCTTCAAAAAAAACTGACCCCTTTTTTGTTGACTTTGTTTCACCTTTGTAAGCACCTACTAATTGGTTCTCTGCGTATTGATTTTCTCTTTCGTCAATGGCCATAAAACCAGAAAGCACTAACCCGATTGTTGTAGCATACATTGGACTCTTAACGGCTTCAATTTTCGATTTGCCAAGGTGTTCGTTAGGATAACCTACACGTGCATCCATGCCCGTCATGTATTCAAAGAGTTGTTTAACACAAGCCAGTTGAGATCCTCCACCAGTAATTACAAGACCACCAGCCAATTTATTTCCGTAACCAGAAGTGATAATTTCTGCATGTACTAGTTCAATGATCTCTTCCATTCTTGCCTCAATGATATGGGCAAGGTTCCTAATTGAAATTTCTTTAGGAGGTCTGTTTCTTAGGCCTGGGATTGAAACGATTTCGTTTGGATTGGCCTCTTCTGCAATCGCTTTTCCAAATTTAGTTTTCAATAATTCCGCCTGATTTTGCATCACTTTACATCCTTCTTTAATATCAGTAGTCAGGATATTTCCGCCAAAAGGAATTACAGCTGTATGTCTGATTATACTATCATGAAAAATGGCCACATCGGTGGTACCACCCCCAATATCTACGAGACAAACGCCTGCCTCTTTTTCTTCATCACTCAATACCGACATGCTTGATGCCAAAGGCTCAAGTATTAAATTCTCAATTTCAAGACCTGCTCTTTTTACACACTTATTGATATTGCGGATTGCATTTGCTTGGGCTGTGATTACGTGAAAATCAGCCTCCAACTTAACGCCTGACATGCCAACTGGATCCTTAATTCCATCTTCATAATCCACGATATAGTCCTGAGGCATCACGTGAATGATTTCGCAACCAGGTGGCATAACTGTCTTATGAATATCATTAGATAATCTGCTCAAATCTTCCACTGTGATTTCCGACTCAATTGAATCTCGAGTAATCCCTCCATGGTGAATTGAACTTTTAATATGCTGGCCTGCGATTCCAACATTTACTACACCAATATCAATACCAGCCTGCTCACTAGCTTCAGCAATTGCCTTTTCAATGGCAATAACTGTCTTGTCTATATTCGTGACAATTCCTCTTATTACTCCATCGGAAACGGCTTTGCCCATCCCCAATACTTCAAGTTTTCCATATTCATTCTTAGTTCCAACGATGGCGCATATTTTCGTTGTTCCAATGTCTAATCCGACTACTATTTTATTCTCTTGCATGGCGTTATTTATCACAGATGATTTGGTCCTTAAATTCTACATTTACCCTTTCGTAGGCATTCCAACCTTTCGTGGGCATTATTTCTTTAAAAAATATTTTCAATCTTTTGAATTTATCTTCTATGTCTTCAGCTTTTCCGAATTCAAGGCGTTGATTTCCAACTTGTGGCATCATTACGATTTTTCCTTTTCTATCAACATTAATTTCAGCAATCTGCATATTCCAGAAACTATCCTGGTTTACTAATTTTATAAGTTCAAAAAGCTGGGCATGATATTCATCCTCTAAAACAGATTCTACTTTCGAAAGTTGACTCATATAGTCTCCCGTGAGCACAATTACTCGAGCTGTATAATTGGATGAAACTGGCAACAAAAGCCCTTCTTCACTGATATAAGCGTGTTTCCCGTTTTTAGCGACAATACGTGCTACAGGCTTGCTTTGAGTGGCCGCAACTACTAGATGTCCTTTTAAATCTCTGAATACCTCAGCCTTTTTCACAAAGCTGTGTGACTCAATTCTCTCTTCTATTTCTTTTAGGTTTACGGCACCAAAATGATCTCCTAATATTGAGTCCCCTTCGTTTTCCATTATCAAGGCCATCACATCCGCCTCATCAACAAAGAAGTTCTCAGATCGATTTTCAATATTCACGGCAATGTCATCAACACGATACCCAACATTGTCTTTATTGACAAATCCTATCGAGACAAATGCAAGCACGAGTATAATTAGACTCACTAAAACGCCATATATTTTCTTTCCAATTCTCATGACATTGCATCTTTAATAGGTAAAACAAACTGATCAATATCACCTGCTCCAATTGTCACAACTACTTCAGGATTCCATTTCCTAATGGTCTCAACCAAGTCCCCCTTAGAGACTATTAATTTCTTATCAAGTGAAACATTTTCAAGAATTGAATTGGAAGTGATTCCATCAATGGGCAGTTCTCTTGCTGGATAAATGTCCAACATGATTAATTCGTCAGCAAGACTAAGGCTTCGTGAAAATTCTTCCGCAAAATCCCTTGTCCGAGTGAATAAATGGGGCTGAAAAACTGCAGTTACTTTTCTATTAGTATAAAGGCTTCGTACAGACAACAAAAAGGCTTCGATCTCTACGGGATGATGTGCATAGTCATCAATATAAACTAAATCATCTTGCTTGATCAAATATTCAAATCTGCGTTTAACACCTAAATAGCTTCCAACGCCATCTCTGATCGCGTCATCATCCGCTCCAAATTTTCTGGTAACAGAAATAGCAGCTAACATATTTTCTACATTATGATAACCTGGCACATTTAACCTTATTCCTTCAATGGCTTTCGTACCATCCTTATAGTCAAATACAAAAGTTGCACCCTCAATTCTTAAATTTTCTGCTGTGATTGCCGCACCTTGAATAGCATAATTCTTATGATCATATTCGGCATCATCGGCAATAATATCGTTCCCTAAGCCTTCCTTGACAAACAATTGACCATCATTATCAATTTGGCTTACGAATTTTCTGAATGAAGCCTTCAGCGCATCTTTATCTCCATAAATATCCAAGTGATCTGCATCTGTAGCTGTTACAACAGCCATCTTAGGGAAGAGTGTTAAAAAGGACCTGTCAAATTCATCCGCTTCAATAACAGCAACCGCATTTACCGAATCATTCAATACCATATTGGTATTATAATTAGTTGAAATCCCACCTAAAAAACCTGTGCAGTCTATACCAGCGGATTTCATGAGATGCACAATCATTGAGCTAGTGGTAGTTTTACCATGAGTACCGGCAACCGCAACACTCACCATATTACTAGTGATTAGACCAAGCACTTCAGATCTCTTCATGATCTCATACCCTTGCGCCTTGAACCAATTCCACTCAGCATGATCTTTTGGAATGGCAGGTGTATATACGATAAGTGAATTAACTTTTGAGTTTTTGACCTCTTCAGTAATTAATTCTGGTTTGTCGTCAAAATGCACCTGAATGCCTTCTGATTGCAATTGGCTTGTCAAAGGCGTTTGAGTTTTGTCATAGCCAGACACAGCCTTGCCATTATGGTTGAACCACCTGGCCAAAGCACTCATACCGATACCTCCGATGCCGAGAAAATAGACGCTATGTATATTCTCTAACTTCATGCAATCAATCTTACAATTTCGTTTACAATATCATTGGCTGCATCTGGCTTAGCCAATGTTCTAATATTTTCACTTAATCCCTTTTGCTTTTCATTGTCATTAATTAAGTCAAGCGCTTGATCAATTAATTGCTCACGAGCAATATCATCCTTTACTAATATTGCCGCATGATTATCTACCATGGCTTTGGCATTTTTTGTCTGATGGTCTTCGGCAACATTTGGGGAAGGCACAAAGATGGTAGGCTTGCCAGCAATACTTATTTCCGACACGGAAAGCGCTCCAGCCCTAGAGATTACTACATCAGCAGCTGCATAGGCCAAATCCATTTCCTTCATAAATTCGAAAAGCAATACATTGTTTGAATTAGCTATGTCTGCAAGCTTGCTCTTCATTTCTTCGTAATAGAATTTTCCGCATTGCCAGATTACTTGTACATCTGCATCTATCAATTTTTGGATGTTAAGAATCATACTATCATTAAGCGTTCTTGCTCCTAAACTTCCTCCTAAAACCAACAATGTCTTTTTACCAGCTTGCAAATTGAAATGGCTTATTGCATCTGATTTTTTTCCAGCAAGATCAAGGATATCCTTTCTCACAGGATTACCTGTCAGTACTACTTTTTCACTAGGGAAAAACTTATCCATATTAGGGTAAGCCACACATATCTTTTGAACTTTTTTTGCCAACAATTTATTGGTCAAACCAGCATAGGAATTCTGTTCTTGAAGCACCGCAGGGATATTTTTTCTAGTGGCCATTTTTAATAAAGGACCAGATGCATAACCGCCCACCCCAACAACTGCGTGTGGATTGAACTGCTTTATGATCTTTCTACTCTTCATTAAACTTACTATCACTTTAAATGGAAAAGACAGATTGTCCAAGGTCAGTTTTCTTTGTAGTCCACTGATCCAAAGTCCGATAATCTTATATCCTGCCTCTGGCACCTTTTGCATTTCCATTTTTCCTTTTGCACCTACAAATAGAATTTCCACATCTTGGTACCTCTCCTTAAATGCATTAGCTATCGCTATTGCTGGATAAATATGCCCCCCTGTACCACCACCGCTTATGATGATTCTATATGGTGCTTTATTTTCTATGGCTAAATCGCTTTAGCTTTATTTTTCACTACTCCGGCTACCGCATCAAAATCTGCTTGCTCTCCTCTGCTCACACTCAAGACGATTCCTAACGACAAACCCGTAAATAATAGGGAGGTTCCTCCCATACTTATCAATGGTAAAGTCTGGCCAGTAACCGGCCCAAGACCAACTACAACCCCAATATTTACCAATGCCTGAATTACAATTGCGAAGCTCAGTCCTGCGGACAATAAACCTCCAAAAGCCCTATCACTATTCGCCACTACTTTCATCCCTCGATATAGTAGTACCAAGTACAAAAACAGCACAAACAGTCCTCCAATCATGCCGTACTCCTCAATGATAATTGCATAAACAAAATCTGAATATGGATGTGGTAAGAAATTCCTTTGATCACTTTTTCCAGGTCCTTTACCTAAAATTCCACCAGTTGCAATCGCTATATAAGATTGCTCAGCCTGATAAGGAACTTCTGACTGACTCATGAAATCTTGAACACGACTAACTGCTGTGTTTCCTCTTTGGCCAACACTACCTGCTATCACTCCAACAAAGACTCCTACTAAAGCCAACATAGCCAAGTACTTCATAGGTACTCTTCCGATAAAGAGTAATAACATACAGGTAAGGAATAACAAGATGGCTGTTGAGACATTCGTCATTGCTATTAATCCGCAGATCGCGCCACACCACCAAAGCATTGGTAATAGTGACTTTTTAAAGTCTTCAATGTTTTGCTGCCTTTTGGCCAACATGCTGGCTAATCCAGCAATTAAAGCCATTTTTGCTAAATCTGAAGGCTGGAATTGTAAGCCTACAAAAGGCAATTGAATCCATCTTGATGCTTCGTTGATATTGGAGCCATATAACCAAGTATACAATAGCAAAGGCACAGAGATCATCATTGCCACTTGAGCTATTTTGGAATAATACCTGAAATCAATTTTATGTGCAATCCACATTACGAGCAAGCCTAACCCGACCATCATAGTGTGACGGATTAGGTAAAACTCAGTATTGCCACTTTGTTGCTTATATGCCAATGAGCCAGTTGCGCTATAAACCACCAAAATACTGATCACAGAAAGGCATATTACCACCAACCAAATGATGGGATCACCTTGAATGTGCTTATCGGTCCATATTTTTATGAGAGGCATCATAGGGCTAAAACTGATTCTTTAAATTTTTCACCACGATCCATATAATTATCGAACAAATCGAAACTTGCGCATGCCGGTGACATTAAAACTGTATCACCAGGACTAGCCAATTCCTTTGCCATTCTTACAGCCACAATTAAATCGTCTGTGGTTTTGACAACTGGAACAAGATTTTCAAATGCTGTTAACAATTTTGAATTGTCTTTTCCTAAACAGATTAAAGCTTTTACTTTTTCCTTAGCCAAAGCCTCAAGCAGGCTATATTCATTGCCTTTGTCTACGCCTCCTGCAATCCATACAATTGGTGTATCAAAAGCATCTAGGGCATAAAAAACGGCATCCACATTAGTAGCTTTTGAGTCATTTATGTATTCAACATCATCTAGTTTTCTAACTGACTCTAAACGATGAGGTGCATTTTTAAAATTGCTTAACCCTCGTACAAGGTCATCACCATTAACTCCCGCTAATAGTGCTATTGTTCCGGCTGCTGCTGCATTCAGCATATTATGTAGCCCCCGAATTGAGATATCCGCTCTGGGGGCGGATACCTCAAAATTCTTAGGGACATAAAACAACCTATCATTTTGTATAAATGATATCCCAGCAGCGTCTCTGCTGAGCGAAAAAGGAAAAACATTCAAGCCATTGCTGACCTGTCGTAGTATGTTTTTCCCGATAGAGGGATCATCCAGCCAAAAGACTGCGTCCCCTCCCAGGTGTACAAGGTGAAAAACACGCATCTTCGATGCGATATATTTATCAAAGTCTTGGTCATATCTATCCAAGTGATCAGGAGTAATATTTATCAAGACTGCGATGTCTAGTTTTAATTCGTAGGTATCGTCCAATTGGAAACTGCTCAATTCGAGCACATACCAATCAAAGGTTTCATGAAGCACTTGCTTCGCAAAACTCTGTCCCACATTACCTGCTAATCCTACATTCAAGCCTCCTTCTTTTAACAAATGATAAGTCAAAAGAGCAGTTGTGGTCTTGCCGTTGGTGCCTGTAATACCAATTAACTTGGCATCAGTATACCTCCCAGCAAATTCAATTTCAGAAATGATCAAATTGCCATTTCCTCTTAACTTTTTAACTATTGGAGTACTTTCAGGAATCCCTGGGCTCTTAATAATAAGGTCAGATGAAAGAATTCTTTCCTCTGAATGCTGATTTTGTTCGAACTCAATACCTGCATCAACTAATTCCTTTGCATAGTTTGACTGAACAGTACCAAAGTCAGAAACGAAAACAGTATACCCCTTCGCTTTTCCAAGCAAGGCAGCTCCTATTCCGCTTTCTCCTCCTCCTAATATGGTAAGTGTTCTATTCAATTTTTATCTAAGCTTTAATGTTGCCAAAGTCATGATTGCCAATAGTATTCCCATAATCCAAAATCGAGTGACAATCTTGGCTTCTGGGATATCAGATTTTTGATAGTGATGATGTATTGGAGACATCTTGAAAATCCTTCTTCCTTCTCCGTATTTCTTACGAGTATATTTGAAATAACTCACTTGTAAAATCACCGATGCGTTCTCAATGACAAATATTCCACACATTAATGGTATCAATAATTCTTTTCTTAAAACGATGGCCAAAACTGCAATGACACCACCTAATGAAAGGCTACCCGTATCTCCCATAAACACTTGTGCTGGATACGAATTGTACCAAAGGAAGCCTACACACGCTCCGACAAAAGCTGTACAGAATATCACTAGCTCTCCTGAGTTAGGAATAAACATGACATTCAAGTAATCTGAAAAAATGACGTTACCCGAGATGTAGGCGAAAATGGCCAAAGTAAGTCCAATTATTGCTGAGGTGCCTGCCGCTAATCCATCAATCCCGTCCGTTATGTTAGCACCATTAGAAACGGCCGTAACAAGGAATATAACGATTAGAATGTACATCAAAGCCGTAGTCCAATCTGCTTCGAAAGGTAAAATCTTACTATAATCTAGTTCGTTGTTCTTAACAAAAGGGACCGTAGTTCTTGTTGATTTGACATCCTCATAATTCGGAGTTTCGGCCACCACTTCAATTTGAGTAGCAGACTCAGGTTGATCAAAAAACTCTCTCACCTTGACCTCTGGATGAAAAACCAAAGTGGCACCTACAATTAGGCCTATAAATACTTGCCCTACTACTTTAAATCGACCCGCAAGTCCCTCTTTATTCTTTTTGAAAACTTTAATGTAATCATCGAGGAATCCTATGAGTCCCAAACCAACAGTTGTCACTAACAGCAAAATAATATAGATATTATTCAACTTGGCGAAGAGCAAGGTTGGTACAACTATAGCAGCAATGATGATAAGTCCTCCCATTGTTGGAGTACCTTTTTTCTCCATTTGTCCAGCAAGTCCCAAATCACGAATTGATTCTCCAACTTGCTTTTTCTGAAGCAATCGAATTAAGTACTTACCAAACACAATTGTGATGAGCAGTGAAACAAGTGCGGCCATACCTGCTCTAAATGAAATATACTGAAATACGCCAGCACCAGTCAAATCAAACTGTTCATCTAGATATGTAAAAAGATAGTATAGCATTAACTCAATTAATTTTGTTTGTGCATTAGGTTCAACATTTCATTTAGTATCTCTCTATCATCAAATGGAAATCGCTCTCCTTTAACTTCTTGGTACGTTTCATGGCCTTTTCCAGCTACCAAAATGATATCCTTGGACTCCGCAAGAGAGGCTGCTGTTTTAATTGCTTCTTTTCTATCCGCAACTACCAATGTTTTTCTATAATTCGAAGGGCTTACACCAGCTTGCATGTCTTCAATTATTGACATGGGTACTTCGCCACGTGGGTTATCAGATGTTAGGATGACTTTATCACTCAACTCGCAGGCTATTTTCGCCATGATTGGTCGCTTGTCTTTATCACGATTTCCTCCACAGCCAACAACGGTGATCACTTTTTCATTGCCTGTTCTGAATTTCTTTATTGTACCAAGGACATTCTCCAATGCATCTGGCGTATGCGAATAATCTACTATAGCTGTAATGCCTGTTTCAGTAATGACTTGCTCAAAACGACCTGGAGCAGGATTAAGGTTTGAAAGGTGCTGCAAGACTTCATGCTCATCTTCACCCATGATGGATGCTACGGCATAAACAGCGGTCAAATTGTAAGCATTAAAATCACCAATCAATTTGAACCAAACATTATGGCCATTGATATCTAACTCAAGGCCTTGAATTGTATTAGAAATTACTTTCGTCTTGAAATCGGCAATACTCTTTAAGGCATATTTAAATTTGGTTGCCTTAGTGTTTTGAAGCATAACCATACCTCGCTTGTCATCAGCATTGGTTAATGCAAATGCAGATTTATCTAAACCATCGAACAAAAGTTTCTTCGCTTTGATGTACTCAGCAAAGGTCTTGTGATAATCAAGATGCTCATGCGAAAGGTTGGTGAAAAATGCGCCACTGAAATTTAGTCCAGCAACACGCTTTTGCACTATCGCATGGGAGCTGACTTCCATAAAACAATGTTTACATCCTTTAGCCAACATCTGAGACATTAACTTATTGATGGTAATGGCATCTGGAGTAGTATGTGTCGCTTCTAAAACCTCATCATTAATTTTATTCTCAACAGTCGACAAGAGTCCAGCATTATATCCTAGTTCTCTGAAAAGTTGAAATAATAAAGTAGCACAAGTGGTTTTTCCGTTAGTTCCAGTAACACCAACTAAACTCATTTTTTCACTTGGCCTGTCATAAAAGTTTGATGCAATCAGTCCAAGTGCTTCAGCGCTGTCTTTTACCGCTACGTAAGCAATGGCCTTATTCAATTCAGAAGGAAGTTGTTCACAGATAATCGCTAGCGCTCCTAAATCAATGGCTTTTTGGATATAGTCATGTCCATCAACCTGAGTTCCATTAACGGCTACAAAGGCACAACCTGCTTTCACTTTTCGAGAGTCGAAAGCAAGCATTGCAATCTCGGTATCCATATTACCAGATACTGATTGCAGCGATATCTTATATAGTATGTCCTTTAATACAGGCATTAACCAAGTTGAATTGTGATCCGTTTTCCTTTACTAATTCTAACACCGGGACTGACTGACTGCTTTCGCACTCGACCATTACCGGTTATCGAAACTTTTAATCCTTTATTCTCTAATAAGTAGAGCGCATCTTTAAGTGTCATCCCTTGAACATTAGGCACAAGGTTTGACTCACTGTGATTTCTTTTCCATATGATGGCATTGTTGTCCACTTTAGTCCTCACCCATTCCACATCCTCTTCTTCTAGATGGTTTGAAATACCGAACTCATTTAAAAGTATTTTTAAGTCGTCATAATAGCCCGCACGGATCATCGGAAAGGTGCCTTCCTCAGCAAGCAATTTTGACTCAAATTCTTCATGGACATCCAGGTCTTGAGAATAGATCATATCCGCTATTTCTTTAAAAACAGGAGCAGAAACGTCAGAAGCCATACTGTTCCAACCTTTTGGATCATCAATAACTACTATAGCAGAATACATTGGATCATCTGCAGGGAAATAACCCGCGAATGATGTATAGTATCGTTGGGTATAATATTTCCCATTAATTAGCTTTTGAGCAGTGCCCGTTTTACCTGCAATTTTGTAGTAACTATTCTTTATGTTTTTCGCAGTTCCATTTTCTACTACCCCTTCAAGCATCATCTGTATTTTTTCAATTGTTCCTTTTGATGCAATCCTCCTAGTTAGTGTCTCACTTTCGAAATCCTTAATCACTTTATTTGCACGATTAATACTTTCAACAATAATTGGTTGAATCATTTCGCCATCATTGGCAACAGCATTATACAATGCAAGTGTTTGTAAAGGCGTCACACTTGTTTCATAGCCAACCGAAATCCATGGCAAACTCACTCCGCTCCAAGTTTTATCTGTAGGATCTTTAACATATGGAATACCTTCTCCCATCATTTGGAAACCCAGCGGCTCTCCAAAACCGGTCTTTTTAATCAGGTCAATGAATTTTTGTGGGTCATCACCAAACAGACTATCAACCAACATTGAAACACCAACATTAGACGACTTTTCGAAAACTTGCTGAATAGTAAGTTTTCCATAACCGCCATTTTTAGCACTTTCATCCTTCATCTCTCGGTTATAGAATTTTTTAACCCCATTGCCGGTATCTATAGAGTCACCAAGATTAATTTCTCCTTGTTCCAAAAGGGCCATCATGGATGCCATTTTGAAAGTTGAGCCAGGATCATTTAATCCCGCTACTGCGTAATTGTAAGTTTCTGCATAACCACCACCCTCTTGACGTGTTAGATTTGCTATTGCCTTAATTTTCCCTGTCTTCACTTCCATCAATACCACTGTACCATAAGCAGCTCTATATTTTTCTAACGCTCTTAATAATGCATTTTGTGCTACGTCTTGAAGATTAATATCTATTGTGGTATGAACATCCAGTCCGTCCATAGGTTTCACATCGTTTGCAGCATTTAGAGGCTTCCAATTCCCTCCCGCTACTCTCTGGAATAATCCTTTTCCTTCACGTCCAGCCAAATAATCGTTGAAACTCCGCTCTATTCCAGCGCCTACATTGTCTTCATTAATGCTACCAATTGTTCTCTGCGCCAATGAACGGAAAGGGCGATGCCTTTTGTCCTCTTTGTGAAAAATTACACCACCTCTCATTTGGCCCCTTCTAAAAATTGGCCATTCACTGAGCATTTCCTTTTCTTGATAATTGATCAAATCCCTATCGATGATCATGTAGCGACTGCCTGAAGCCCTCGCCTCCGAAATCCTCTTTCTATAATATTCAATAGAGTGATCTCGAAAAAACTTGGACATTAGCAGTGAAAGGGAGTCGATTCCCGACTTAAAAATTTCATCATTTGCTAGCGAAGGATCAAAGGCTACTTTGTAAAATGGTAGCGAAGTAGCGAGCAAATCGTTCCCTGAAGCATAAATGCTTCCTCGGGTGGCTTTGATTGTTTTATAATCTAGGCCTATTTGTTCAGCTTTTTGGCGCCATTGGTCACCTTCAACAAATTGTATATCGGCAATGCGATATACTACTGCTAAAACGAAAACCACCACCGCCAAAAAGGCCAATCTTACACGCAGTAATATCGACTTCTTAATATTCACTTTCGTCAGCTACTATTTTATAGGGTGGTTCTTTACTTTCTTCTAATCCTATTGCTTTTACCTTTTTTGCCACTTCTGACTGTTTACTGCTAAACATATAGTCAGCTTCAAGTGTGGTGACATCAGCCCTCAAGTCTTCAACTTCGATCTCGAGGTTATTTATTTCTCTTACTTTTCTTTCTGCATAATGGCTGTTCCATACGTAGATCACACCTATCAATACTGCGAATGCCACCTTTGGTAAATACCGTACAGGAAAGTTTTCTTCAAGAATGGAGTCTCTTTTTATGAGGCCAGAAAGCCAGCCAAAAAAACTTTTGCCTTTTTGGTTTTCACTTCCTTTTATTCTGAAATTGTTTTCAGCCACTTCTTTATTCTTCTAATTTTTCAGCAATTCGCAGTTTGGCGCTTCTTGCTCTATTGTTAATTTTTAATTCTTCTTCTGAAGCAGTAATTGGCTTCCTAGTTATCGCATTAAATGGTTTTAATTGATTTCCGAAGAAATCCTTTTCCACCTCTCCAAACAGCTTTCCTGCTTTGATAAAATTCTTCACCATTCGATCTTCAAGTGAATGATAAGATTCGATTACTAATCTTCCTCCAGGCTTTAACACATCTGCTGTCTGCATCAAAAAATCTTCCAACGCACCCATTTCATCGTTGACTTCAATCCGAATTGCTTGAAACACCTGAGCATAATATTTATACTCTCTATGCTTTGGTGCTAACTTATCAAGCAGTTCAATTAATTCAGCTGTTGTTTCGAATGGTTTCACGAACCTTTCTGATACAATTGCTGCAGCCAATGTCTTTGCGTTTCTTATCTCTCCATAGATGCCAAGCACCTTATGTAAAGCTTGTTCATCATATTCGTTAACTACTGTCCTTGCGGAAACACTTTCGTTTTGGTCCATCCTCATGTCCAAACTGGCATCAAATCGAGTTGAAAAACCCCGTTCTGGTTTATCAATCTGATGAGAGGAAATTCCAAGGTCAGCAAGTATTCCATCAACTTTAGAAATACCGTGGAGCTTCAAATACCTTTTTAGATATTTGAAATTTGCTTCAATAAATGTAAAAGAACGTTGTTCAATTTTCTCTGCATTAAGTTTGGCTGCTTTGTCCTGATCAAATGCCAGCAACTTTCCGCCTTCTCCTAATTGCTTTAATATTTCTTCTGAGTGTCCCCCACCTCCAAAAGTGACATCCACATAAATTCCATTTTTCTTAATGGCTAATCCATCAATACATTCCTGAAGCATAACTGGCACATGATATTCAGACATTACTGATTAGTCATTTGCTAAGAGCTTCTCTGCCATTTTCGAATATTCTGAATCATCCAAAATGAGATTCTCCTCATAATTTGAAGGATCCCAGATTTCAAGTCTATTCCCTAGACCAACTAAAATCACGTCTTTTTCAAGACCTGCAAATTCCATCATGCGTTTCGGGATGTTGATTCTCCCTGCACTATCCAACTCCACATCCACATTACCTCTGAAAAAACTTCTTTGAAATCTTCTGTACTCCTCATTGAATTCACTCAATGATTTTACGCGACCATATATCTTCTTGTACTCCAACATTGGGTACAACACCAGGCAGGACTCAAATCCTCGCCTAAGCACTAGCTCATTTGAAACGCCATCAGGAAGAATTGATTTTACCTTTGCCGGTAAAGCCAATCTGCCCTTGACATCGAGCTTGCAGTCATATTCACTATTAAAAAAAGACATATTTCACCTGTACTATACAAAGCTAGAAAACTTTCTCCACAAACACCCACTTCAATCCACTTTTTCCCACTATTTGATAAAACTATACTTTTAGGACTAAAAAACCAAGTTTAGAATGAATTAATAAATGATGATTTAGTTTCAATAACCACTTCATAAGTACCTCTATTAGTGAATTTTACAAATAAAATTTATTTGTTTACGTTCCCTTTTTCCTGAGCGTTTGAACTGACCATTTCGGTGGGAAAAAAATATGTGGCCAGGCGTTTATTCCTCTAATAATTGCTCCCAGAGCCACTTATTAATTAAAGTGGAGAAAAGTGGGAGTTAATTTTGGTTTTAAAATTTTGAGTAAAAAGTTAAATTCACCAAACTAATTTTATGAGATCAAAAGTATATATCGCCACACTATTTATTCTTCTAGCTTCTAGCTGTAGAGTATCACAAATTTCTTCACTTTCAGAGCAGCAAGAGATTATTTCAAAACTTACTGGACATTCAGCAATTACGGGGAACACGATGATGCTGGATAGAGCAAGTGTGGAAAACAGACAACTAACCACTAATTATTTGTTGGACTTGCTTGAAGACTTGAATGATGGCACCTATTTGCACAATTACAGAGAAAACGGTAATAATGTCGTAAGTCTCATTGAAGCCACCATAGCTACTGATTCTTACATAGTCTTAGGTGCCCATTTTGACAGTGTGCCTAATTGTCCTGGAGCAAATGACAATGCCACGGGTACAGCCTTAGTTTATTCTGTTACAAAATATATTAGCAACCTGAAATTGAGAAACCATAATGTATTCGTTGTCTTCTTTGATGAGGAAGAAAAAGGCCTTTTAGGAAGTAAAGCATTTGCTCAAAAGATTAAAGATGAAGGGCTAAATGTACACTCTGTTCACACGATCGATCAACTCGGATGGGATGATGACGGTGACAAAGCTATTGAACTAGAAATGCCAACTGACGAGTTACAGGCAACTTATATTGATGTTGCAAAAAAATTGAAGCTTGACTTCCCCATTCATTATTCCAAGGTGACCTCTACTGATCACCGTTCTTTTAGAAACTTGGGTTTCAATGCCACAGGGATTACAGAAGAATATGTGAACAAGGATACTACCCCTCATTACCATAAAGCTACTGACACTTATGAAACGGTCAATTTTGAATATTTAAACTTTATCACTTCTTATGTTCAAGAAGTGTTTAAAGAAATGTTAGAAAACTAAACAGCCATTAAAGTTTACTCAATATCTCTTCAGTGTGCTCTCCTAATTGTGGTGGGGGGCTTAATGTTGTCTTTTTAAAGTTACTAGGTAGGCCAAAAAAATTCTTAATTCCTTTTAAATGCTCATGCGAATGGAATTTGGATTTGGGGGCAGCTTCCAAAACTTCCTTAATATTTTTAATCAGCCCCGCTGGCACCAATCTATCATTAAGTGCTAATAGCAGTGATTTACTATTCAAGAGGGCAATCCTTTCTTTTAAGTTTTCATGAAGTGCCTTTCTATTTTTAACCCTTGATGAATTTGAAGAGAATCGTTTTTCAGAAGACAAATTTGTATTTAATACGGCACTTAGATTTTGAAACTGTTTATCATTTCCAACTGCCAAAATTATTTTCACCCCATCAAGCGTTTCAAAAACATCACCATAAGTAGCAATATTCGGGTGCTCATTTCCTGACTGTTCTGGGATTTTATCCGCGACCAACCAATTCGCACCTTGATTTGCCAAAGAACTTATTGCGGCATCTAGCAAGGAAACTGGTACGTAGCTTCCCTCCCCCGTTTGCAATTTATTTATTAGTGCAAGGAGAAGCCCTTCTTTCAAATGATGGGCGGCTAAAATGTCAATTAGGGCCACAGGCATTTTCAATGGTTGACTATTTTTTTCTCCATTAATACTCATAAAGCCAGATTCTGCCTGGATTACGGCATCATAACCGACACGTCTATTTTCCTTGCCATAACCCGTAATATGTCCATAAATTAAGTCAGATTTATGTTTAATTAGTGTTGCATAATCTACACCCAACTTGACATCGTCACCCGGTTTAAAGCTTGAAACTACAATGTCACTCTGTGTTATCAATTGATAGAGCACTTTTTGATCCTCGTTATTTTTTAAGTTTAAAGAGATTGATTTTTTACCCCAATTAACCGATGAGAAATAGGCGCTTATTGAATTGATTGGCTCCTCCCCTTCAGATAACCATGAACGCGTCACATCTCCTCCTGTATTTGGGTTTTCTACTTTAATTACTTCAGCCCCAATTTCAGCAAAAAATTGTCCGACAGATGGGCCAGCTAATACAGATGCTAATTCTACTACTTTAATTTTATTAAACATTAAACCAAACGTATCACTTATTTGTCTTAGTAAAGCCCAACTACTGCTTGCTTGTTAGGTAATTTTATGTTCATTTTACAAAAAATGAATAAAATTTCTATTTCAACTAAACCGTATTAGGGTTAATTCGTTTTTAAAGTGTTTAGAATATGGGTATTAACAAAATAAATTTTATGAAAAACTTAATTAAAACAACATTGATCATTGCATTGGTAGCTCTAATTGCTGGCTGCGCAGGAAGTGCAGCTACGCCTGGGTCATCTCCAACAACGGCTTCAAAGGATTATTCTACTTATGCAACACTTGCAGATGTATTAAGGACAGTAGGTGGATTACAGGTTACTGGTTCAGGAAACAATTTAAAGGTGTTGGTTCGAGGTGGAGCTCCAACTAGTATCCTTTTAAGCTCTGATCCTTTGTTTGTAATAGATAGAGTGCCTATTGGAACAAGTTATAATGATGCTGCCTCTTTGGTTAATCCAGGAGAAATCGATAAGATAAATGTATTGAATGGTACGAGAGCAGTTACACTTTATGGTGAGCCAGGAAATCCTGGGGTAATTGAGATTAGAACTAATAGAAATAAAAAGAAATAATTAATAACTAGTGTACAATGGTGGTTCAATATTTTGCTGAACCACCATTGTTTAATTAAATCAGTGCATAAGCTACTTATTTGCAGTAACTTTGAGCCTTCCCAAGGAATAACACCCTTAATTCTTATCATGAAGAACATATTAACCGGATTCGTATTATTTATTATCATACTTGGCAGTTCATGTGCCGCAAGTGATCCGGGATATATTAACAAACCAAGCAATTATGCCAACTATACTAATTTGGCTGAAGCGCTAAGGAGTGTTGGAGGGGTTAGAGTTGAAGGCAGTAATACTTATGTCGGCAGTGCAGATAACGTTAAAATTTATTTAAGAGGTGGTAGCAGTACTATTCTTTTGACCACTCAACCATTATATGTGGTAAACGAGGTTCCTGTCGGAAATAATTATTCTGATGCGAATTCGATCGTGAATATGCGAGATGTCACTTCAATAAGGATTCTAGCGGGTACGCAGGCCGTTACTCGTTGGGGCGAACAAGGCACCAATGGTGTTATCCTTATCAAAATGAAAGAAGCTAAGGATATTGTTAAATAGACTACTCTTTATTTCGAACGTTCAATTGTAAATTGAATCAATTTCGATAAAGAATCTTTATAAACCGAGTTAGGAAGAGCGTCTAAAATTCCTCTTGCCTTCTTGTAATAATCATTCATCACCTTTACGGCATACTCAATTCCTCCTGATTTTTTAACAAAATCTATTACCTCTTTTACTTTTTTAGGTTTATCTCCTTGATTCTTGATAATCCTTATTATTCGCAGTCTCTCTAATTTGCTAGAATTATTCAAAGCATAGATAAGAGGCAAAGTCATTTTCTTTTCTTTAATATCTATTCCTAAAGGTTTTCCGATTTCTTCATTACCATAATCGAATAAGTCGTCTTTGATTTGAAATGCCATACCAACGTTCAAGCCAAACTCACGCATTTTTTCAATATGTTCCTTGTCAGAATTCGCACTTGAAGCGCCCATAGAACAGCATGCAGAAATCAAAGAAGCCGTTTTCTGTCTTATTACCTCATAATAGATTTCTTCGGTAATGTCAAGATTCCTAGCCTTAGCCATTTGCAACAATTCACCTTCACTCAACTCTTTTACCGTTCGAGCACCTATTTTGAGCATCTCAAATTCTTCATTCTCAACTGCCAGTAAAAGCGCTCTTGTCAATAAATAATCACCCACCAAAACGGCAATTTTATTCTTCCAAAGTGCATTAATAGAAAAGAATCCTCTTCTATAACTTGAATCATCAACGACATCGTCATGAACAAGACTTGCGGTATGTAAAAGCTCTATGAAAGAAGCAGCACGATGGGTGCTATCAGAAATTTCACCTGACAAACCTGCCGAAAGAAAAACAAACATAGGTCGCATTTGTTTACCTTTTCTTTTCACGATATAACTCATGATTTGATCAAGTAAAAAAACTTTACTTTTCATGAATACCCTGAATTTTTTTTCAAATTCAGCCATTTCATTGGCTATCGGAGCCTGAATATCCTTGAGTTGAAGTGCCATTTTATAAAGGATTACAAGTATAACAGGATAAGGCGCATTAGCAATGCTAAAAAATTATTAATTCAAAAATAGTTAACGTGAGGCCACTTAAAAAAGTTTATTGAGACAACTTCTGTTTTCTTCTTTTTGAAGGCTTGAAACGAAGGTTTAATTCAAAGCCAATATATGCGTGAACATCAGCACCTACTACTTCACTACTTAAATGGTAATAGGTCATTTTAAATGTTGTGTTTTCTGAATTAGCAGCCCATCCTATCCGCCAATGCTTTACCCAATTGACACTTTCTTCTGTATGCGGATCTTTATCACTCCAGATGCTCCCTTGAATCAACGTATTGTGAATTACATATTCCGCCCCTAAACCAACAAAAAGATAATTATGCCCCACGAAATTATCACTCCCCTTACCAATTAGACTGTTCTTAAATGCTGATTGATTAATTGACTGAAGTTTCCCTATACGCAAGTCTAATCCGTTATCAATATTAAAACGTGTTGTTCCTAGGCTGGATTTGGAATAAGTGACTATATCTATCGTCCTGGGTAGCAAGAAAAATTGTTTATTAAACTCACCTTTCAAATTTAAATACATCTCATTCTTAACTTGATATTTCCAGCCTTGTGGTTCAGGAAAATTTGCCCAATTGTGATACCAAGTTTGAAATACTTCTGCCCCTGACGCCTTACCTACAACACCAAAATCAAACCCATAACTCCAAGCTACATCTTTAGCCACAAACTTAGTAACACCTAAAGAGGCATTCAATGTGCCTGCATAAGGTCGATCGAAATTTCTTACATCCGTTAATTTTATATCATAAGGCGTATAAAATTTATGAGCCAATTCGATATTTATAATATATTTAATTGAATCGTTTCGTTTTGCCCGATAGAAAGTACCTGGCCTCGGAACAAAACGATAGTTCAAAATTAATCCATTAGAATAGTACCCATCTTTGTTCTGAAGCAAATAAACATCGTTATCGGTAATTATTGAAAGCTCTTGATCTCTGTAAACAGTCTGCCCTGACACCACTATTGGCAGAAAAAGAATAAATAAAATCGAAACGGCTTTTATCACTAGATTCTGTATTTCACATTTGTGAACGGCAAAAGTCACAAATTTTTCTATTTTTATCTTATTCTTTTAAAATTAAATGAGTCAAGAAAATTCCATATTGAAAAAGAGACTCAAAGCTAGAGTTGATAAGGGCAACCTGAGGACATTAAAAATCACTGATGACAAATCAATTGATTTCACTTCTAATGACTACCTAGGCTTAGCTAGAAACTTAACGCTCAAGACTAAAATCATTGAACGATACGCTACCAATCCTGATTTAAATGGCTCAACAGGTTCAAGATTACTTTCGGGCAACTCAATTCAGATAGAGCAATTAGAAGTAAAACTGGCAAAATTGTTTTCAGCACCCAAAACGCTGATTTTCAGTTCTGGATACATGGCCAACTTGGCCTTTTTCTCCTCTGTTCCGCAAAAAAATGATGTGATTCTCTATGATGAGCTATGCCATGCTAGCATTAAAGATGGTTGCAGACTGAGCCTAGCTCAGAAAATTAGTTTCAAACACAATGACCTAGCACATCTCAAAACCAAATTAGAGCACCTAAAGTCTAAATGCACCATTTACGTAGCCATTGAAGCTGTTTATTCTATGGATGGTGACTTTGCTCTCCTTGATGAAATCGCCCATCTCTGTGACGGTCATTCCGCTAAATTGGTAGTTGATGAAGCCCATAGTACAGGTATTTGGGGAGATCAAGGCGGTGGCTTTGTAAAAAGCAAAGGACTTGAAAATAAGGTTTTCGCAAGGATCATGACTTTTGGGAAAGCAATGGGAATTCATGGTGCATGCATTTGTGGTAGCGAATTATTAAGAGACTATTTAATTAATTTTTCTGGTCCCTTCATATACACCACAGCCCCTGGAGCCTTCGAATTAGTAGCGATTTCTGAGGCATTCGAATTTATTAAAGAAAATCAGCAACTTGGCATAACTCTGAAGAGAAACATCGATCTCTTTAAAAAGGAGATAGGGCTTTCTTCAGCAGAAATAATTGAAAGCAATAGCCCAATTCAGATAATTAAAATTGCAGGAAATGAGAATGCAATGAAATTGAGCTTATATTTATCGAAAAGCGGATATGATATTCGTGCAATAACTTCACCAACGGTACCATTAGGCCAAGAAAGGCTGCGTATTTGTATTCATGCTTTTAATACTGAAGATGAAATATTAAGACTTTGTCAATTGTTGAACGCATACTTCAAAAAGTAAACAGAAGGTAACTGCTTTTCTTATATCTTTGCATTTTTATAATATATGAAGTCAGAAGGCCCAGATTACGTGAAAAAAAGATACAACCACGTCCATCCTGGTGGTATCAATGAATGGCCTGTAGTTAACCTCAGTAAGAATCGTGACGAATTTATCAAGGAAGTCACACTAAGTAGCATCACACGAATAAAATCAATTACCAAAAGTAGGGCGGCATTGATTGAAGAAATTGAAAACACATTATTCAGAGAAAAATTAAGGATTAAAAGAAATCCGTGGGCAGTTGATTCTCCAGATGAATCTGATTTTCTCAAATCAGTAAACGCAAAGCTTTTAGAAATATCCAGAGACGAAAATGAAACTGATGTTGATGAAACGTTAGATGCCATATTAGAGGAAATGGTACTCCGGTATGCCGATGAAATTGCTGGTAATTTCAAAAAGTCCCGGTTTCGAATGGCCCGATCAATAGTGACATTTGGATTATCTAGATTATTGAATGCTTCTAGAGCCAGAGGCTTTTGGTCCATTTTCAGTACGAAATACCAACTACAAGATAAAGTTCAGATTACTGGTGAAGTCGAGCAACTTCGAACCATGAGTACTAAAGGCACTATAATTATGGTGCCTACCCATTTTAGCAACTTAGACTCTATATTGATCGGCTGGGTCATTAGTGCATTAGGATTGCCTGCATTCATTTATGGGGCTGGTTTGAACCTGTTCAACATAAAAATCTTTGCCTACTTTATGAATAGCCTTGGTGCTTATAAAGTTGACCGAAGAAAAAAGAATCTCATTTACCTTGAGACGCTCAAATCCTATTCTAGCTTGGCAATTCAGAAAGGCTGTCACAGTTTATTTTTCCCTGGTGGCACAAGGTCCCGATCTGGAAACATTGAACAACGATTGAAGCTTGGGCTTTTAAGTACGGTCATTGACGCACAAAGAGTTAATTATCAAAAAGGCAAAAGAGGTGGTTTAGAAAAAATATTCATTGTCCCAGTTACCATCAACTACAATTTTGTTCTTGAGGCTCCCGATCTGATTAAACAATACCTACGATTAAAAGGGCAAAAAAGATACTATGTTGAAAATGATGAATATTCAACCTCCTATAAAACATTCGCATTTCTATTCAAGTTCTTTACAAAAGGATCCAACATATCTGTCTCAATTGGAAAATGTATGGATGTATTAGGCAATTATGTTGATGAAGAAGGGCAGAGTTTCGACAAACACAACAGGTTAGTTGACACGCAAGAATACTTCACCAAGGACGGCAACATTATTTCTCACAATCAGCAACGTGAAGATGAATATACTAGGATGTTAAGTTCTAGAATTGTAGAAGAATTTCATTTGATTAACAAAGTATTCGCAAGTCAACTTGTTGCTTTCACGGCTTTTCAAATACTTGAAAAAAAATTCCCGAAACTAGACCTCTATAACTTACTCCGGATTCCTGAAGAAGATCAAGAAATAGACTATAAAGATTTCAAGTCTGTTTTTGAAAATCTGCTCAATAAAGTTTGTGAATTAAAGGAGAATGGCAAAGTACAGATATCTCCAAACCTCACAGGTGATGTAGATGGAATTATAAAATTAGGGATCGCCAATGTTGGTATGTATCATTCAAAAAGAGCCATCAAAAAGACTAAAAAGGGCAAAATAGTTTCAGAGGACTTAAACCTGCTTTATTATTATCACAACCGACTTAAAGGTTATAATCTAGAACGCCATGTTAAATAAAAAAATAGGAGTTATAGGTGCTGGCAGTTTTGGATCTGCTGTGGCAAACAAATTGGCACAAAAGTCAGATGTGTTGCTTTATGCAAGGAATCCAGATACAATCAAAGCTATTGAATCATCAAGAATATCTTCTGGTCATCCTTTGGCTAAAAACATTACGCTCACTATTGATTTAGAGGAAGTTGCAGGAAAGTGTAATACAATTTTCCCGGTAGTACCATCAGCAAATTTCAGAGATATGATGGTGCAATTATCTCCTTTTTTACACCCATACCACACACTAATTCATGGTACTAAAGGGCTCGATTTACAGTTAAATAAAGATAAGTCCAGCGAAAAAACAGTCAGTAGTGATAACATAAAAACAATGAGCGAAGTCATTCGCGAAGAAAGTGTCGTTGTCAGAGTTGGCTGTATGGCAGGGCCAAATATTGCTTCAGAATTGACTGCTAATTTACCTGCGGCTACCGTTATCGCATCTCCTTTCAACGAGGTTATTGCAGAAGGAACGAGACTTTTACGCAGTGAAAATTTTCTAGTCTACGGGAATAGCGATCTGAAAGGTGTTGAACTTTGTGGTGTTTTAAAAAATATAATTGCCATCGCTGCTGGTATCACATCGGGCCTTAAGCTTGGTAAAAATGCCAAAGGGCTTTTGATCAGTCGTGGACTTGTTGAGATGATCTATATAGGACAAGCATTAGGTGGTGAGATTTCGTCATTTATCGGACTAGCAGGTATTGGTGATTTAGTGACAACGGCAATTAGTACATCTAGTCGGAACTTTACTTGTGGACTTAAACTTGCAGCAGGTAAGGACCTTGAGCAAGTGATGAATGAAATGGATGAAACTGCTGAAGGAATTAATACCATAAAAATCATTAAGCAACTCGCAGTGGATCAAGGATTAAAGCCTCAAATCACCGAAATGCTCTATAGGGTTTTATATAAAGATTTGTCTGCTGAAGAGGCAGTAAATTACCTCATGCGCTACCCTAGTAATATCGATATTGATTTCCTTTAAGAGATCTTTAAAATCAAGTCATTTAAACTTATCCATTGCCTGGAGTCGTTTCAGTAAAGGTGGATGTGAGTAATTCACAAAAACATAGGCTGGGTGAGGCGTTAAATTACTCAGGCTCGTTACCGAAAGCTTTTTTAAGGCTGTTTGCAGTGGTGCAGGGGCAAACGTTTTAGCCGCGAATTCATCTGCTTCATATTCATTCTTTCGGCTCAGAATGTTCATCAACAATCCAGTTACTCTTGAAATTGGGCTGTATAATAAACCGAATGCTATCAGGTTCAAGTGAATTGATAAATCCGTACCTCCCAAAGCAAGCGACATGTTTTCATTGAAAATAAACAATGACATTATAAAAAATGTAAAGGCCATTTGGACAACAGATAAGACCAAACTCCACATAATATGTTGCTTCTTATAATGTCCTACTTCATGTGCCAAGACGGCCACCAATTCTTCTTCTGTTTGTTTCTCAATTAAAGTATCATACAAAACGACTTTTTTCTTTTTTCCTAAGCCTGAGAAAAAAGCATTGGCCTTTGAGGAGCGCTTCGACCCATCTATGACCATAATATGGTCCAATGGAAAATCGACTTTACTGGCATAAGCTTCAATTTGGCTCTTTAATGCTCCGTCTTCCAATGGTGATAATTTATTAAATAAAGGCAGTATGAGGGAAGTGTAAAACAGGTTCATAAATAAAGTAAACACTGCAACCAAAATTAACGCGTATATCCAAAAATTAGGACCAAGCGTATCTATTAACCAAAGCACTGCATAGCCCAATAAAAAGCCGATGATTCCGGCAATCAAGTACCCTTTAAGTTTATCAAGAATAAAAGTTTTGACCGAAGTTTTGTTAAAGCCAAATTTTGCCTCAATCCCAAAAGTGCTATAAATCTGGAATGGTAGGTTTATTATATCTGAGAGAACAAAAAGGACTCCAAAGAATGCCAGCGACAATAAAATAGGATTCGAAACGTAATTGGCCAAGTAGCCATCAAGCAAGCCAAACCCTCCTAAGGTAATAACTGCAATCGAAAGTATCGTATTGAAAGCGGCCGTTTTAAATGAAAACTTAGACTGAACCTTCTGGTAATCCTGAGACTTGGCATACTCTTCATCATTGTAAATCCCTTTCAACACTGATGGCAATTCAGAGCTGCTGTTTTTGAGATTTAAATAATCAAGGAGTTGATCAAAAAGATAGTCAAAGATGACGATCCCCAATATTAAATAAAGGAGTTGTTGCGAGTCCATTCGTAAAAGTAAATATTAATTTTTTGGGCAAGGAATTTTCCATCGACTCCGAGGAGCGCGATTAGTCTTTCCCATTTTAAAGAAATAAGAAATTGAAAATTCGTGGGCCCCTCCACTTGACGCACCTAACTCTGAAATTGTATGATCATAACTATAACCAATATTCATATCGTTGGTGGTTACTCCAAACGCAAACACTAGCGCTTCATTTTGCGGAAATTGAGTACCATCAGGAGTCTCTAAACCACCCAATGGGAAACCTCTATAAGTAAATCCTATGTTTATTGGCTCCAGATGTAAATAAGCACCCACGTCTAAAATTTGAAAAGGTCCTTGGCTCTTGTATTGAAAAACAGGTGTTAAGCTTCTTTCTTTTCTCGTATAGGTCAAATCTCTTCTTAGGCCTCCATCTTTCAGCATGATCTTATATCCACCATGCACAGATATACGCATCGGTAATGGGCTCTCTCCATCAATTAATGACTGATTTGGTTCATTTAGATGAAATGCCGAAACACCAATGAAAAGATTTTTTGAAAACAATATTCCCCCAACTGCAATATCCAAATAACTTACCCTTTCACCTGAACCAATGTTCTCGCCTGGTAAAGTAGGGTCATACCCTGTAATTGGGTCTAACTGGCTTCCCCAGACCAAATCCGTGAAATTTACATTTCTGGATGTATAGCCTAATTGAAAGCCAGGTCTAAACACGAGCTTATCATTTAACTGTAACTGATAGGCATAACTCGCACCAATTGAAGTAGATCTCAATCCTGCTAATCCCTCTTGATCTGTGGTGATAATCATTCCAACCCCGCTATTGTATTTCTCTATAAAGTGATCACCATAGGCTGAAAAAGTCACAAAGGATGCGTCAAGTGAAGGCCATTGATTTCTATAGTTGGCTCCAATTCTAGTATACTCAGACGAACCTGTAAATGCTGGATTTATATACAGAGGTGCTGCATAGAACTGCGAAAATTGTGGATCTTGGGCCTGGGCCTCTTCCAAAAACAGCCCTAGAGCTGCTAAAAAAACAAATAGGAGTTTGCGCATTTAAGCTTTTAACAAGTTAACGTCAAAATACCCTCACAGTATTGTGACATGGAAAGTAAATATTTATAATGCAACAATCATAAAACGCGTTCCTTTCACAAGTAATTGCGTTATCTTGGTGCCATCATTTGAAGCCTTGAATATAATAAAAACTCTATTAGCAACGTAATAGGGTTAACGTTTTGCTTAGATATTATTACTTTAGAAGGAATAAATGTGAAGAGGAGAATTAGACTTTTTTATTTACTGCTTTTTTGTTTCACTTTCACCGTATCATTAAGTGCGCAAAATTTCACCAAACACAATTGGTTGTTCTCCGACAATGGCCAAGGCTTACACTTTGGTAAGGAAATAGGAAGTGAACCGGTAATTGAATCCGGGAAACGCATCCTATCCAATATCGGAGAAAAATTAGTTGTAACAGATCCTACCTCCGGTGAACTCCTTTTTTATTCTGATGGCACGAATATTTATGATGCATCTCATAACATCATGTTACGTGGCGATGGGTTGTTTTTTAATTCAAGTGCCATCCAAGGCATGGCAGCAAGCCCCATTCCGGGCATCGATAATGATAGCTCATACTATGTTTTCACAAGAGATAATGCGGGCGAACTTTTTTACACTACGGTAAACATGAATGCCCAAGGAAATAGAATTAATGGGCCGAAACTGGGCGAAGTCATTCTAGGTGAACGTAATCAGACAACAGGTATTACTAATAGAGGAGATGGAATGATCACTATTGGTTCAAGAGACTTGACCCGATTTTGGTTGATTACGCAAGATGCGACTAGTCGAGCATTTGAGGTGTTTAGCATCAATGAAGCTGGCGTATTCACACAAGAATCGATGTTTGTATTTAATGCTACAGTGAATACAATGCACATGGCTTACAACAATATTACTTCAAGAATTGCGGTTGTTCCTTCCAATGATATCAATATCCAAGTTTTAAGGTTTAATGAAGGCACTCAGACACTTGAGGCAGAACTGGAGTTTGGAGTCCCGAATTCATTTGTTATAAATGAGACTTTCGGTGGATCTGCTGGTTGGTCTCCAAATGGCTCTAGATTGTTTTTTGGTAGAAATGGAGCAGTAGATGGTAATGTTTATCGTTATAGTTTTACTGACCCCTTGGCCACAGTTTTACCAATTCTAAACGCTAGTATCCCTGAAAGCCTAAGTCTGATGGTGGCACCAGATAGTGCGGTTTATCATATTTATAGAGCAGTTGCGGGTGGCGATAGAATTCTTGGGAGAATTAATAATACGGATTATGTTATAGATAGCCTCAATTATGAGTCAGATATCTTTCTTGGTCAAGATTTTAGTTCCAATTATTTCCAACAATTCTTGCCTGAAAAAGTATTAACTCCTACTGTCGACTTTGTTTTTCAAGAGCCTTGTCTCAACAGCCCAATATTATTTCTACCAATTATAACGCCACCTGAGGCAGCACCGTCTTCCTATTCTTGGGATTTTCAAGGAGCAGGGCAATCTAACGGACAGCTTGCTCCAATAGTCACATTTGATCAAGCTGGGATGGTCAGCGCAAGATTAACCGTAGAAATTAACGGTGTCAACTATTCATCACCATCTCAAATGATCACAATTGCAGAAAATGATTTGGAAGTGCAATTGCAGGATACTACTATTTGCCCAGGCGAAGTCCTTGAACTCGATGCAGCACCTGAACAAGGTGGTGGTGGAATAAACGTTAACCCTGACCTTAATACTTATCGGTGGTCGACAGGTGAAACTTCCTCTGCCATAAATGTTACGGAAGCTGGCGATTACTGGGTGGTTGTTACACCGCTAGATGGTTGTGCCGTATATGCTTCGGCTGAGGTCACTGTATATGGAGATCAAAACCCAACGGCTAACATTTGGTATTTCGGCAATGGAGCAGGTCTTGATTTCAACGAAGAAGATGGGCTAGACCCACCTCCGCGGAGTATAATCGACCCTCATGCCATGAATGCACCCGAAGGCACTTCAACTATTTCAGATGCTAATGGAGACGTACTATTCTACACTGATGGAGCAACTGTTTATAATAATATCAATGAGATCATGGATGATGGAGATTCCATAGGTGGAGATATACTTTCTACGCAATCGGTTATCATTGTTCCTTTCTATGATGATGAAACACTTTATTATGTGTTTACTACCCAAGAGGTTTATGGCACTAATGAATACCGCCTTAAATACTCCGTTGTCGATATGAAAGGTGGTGACGGGCTCGGTGCCGTAACAGTAAAAGATCAAGTTCTATTTACAAAAAGTACCGAGAAATTAGCTGCTTTCGAAGCCGGTGGTGGACATTGGTTATTGTCTCATGAGTATGGTACTAATTCATTTCGAGCCTATGCCATTACTGCAGAAGGAATCTCACCCCCAATAATATCTTCTTTAGGTTCCGTGCATTCACTTAATGACCCAATGAGTGGGCAAGCGGGAATGAAATTTTCCAGTGGGGGAAATAGAATTGCAGTCGCATTAATTGACGGAACTGATGATTATATAGAGTTTTTTCAATTTGAGGTGACAACCGGAGAAATTACTGAATTGGAATATGTCATTGATTTGAACGAAGGTGGATCTGCCAATGATGAAGTTTATGATGTTCACTTCTCACAAGGAGGTGGCAAAATATTTGCCACAATGAACAATCGAAATACTGGCAGCCCCGGTGGCCGAATTTTAGAATACAGAGTTGACACATTTTCAACCGAAACTTCTAGGCAAGATTTTAAAGTAGACATTGCGAATGGATTAGGAGGAGGCGTGAATTATGGAGGCATTCAAACCGGACCAGATGGTCAGATTTATGTGGCGATTGAAGATCCTGGTAATCCAAGTGCCTCTGCTTTTATAAGTGCCATTTCCGCTACAGAAGATACTTTAAATGCATCGGGGTTTAATTTACAACAGGTTGCACTTACCACAGGAAATTCAAGATTGGGACTTCCGAATTTCATCCAAAACTCTATGAGTCCTCTGGATGAGCCTTCAATGTCGGCCCCTACGATTGCCTGTGTTGATGAAAGACTTGCATTTACTGCCGCTGGTACATCGGACATCGACCAGTTCCTCTGGACAATTCAAGACAGTCTTAATAATGTCATCTTTAGTGTATTGGCACAGGACACCGCCTATACCTTCCCTCAAGGTCAAGCAGGTGATTTTGAACTTTCACTGAACATTTTTAACCGATGCGGCTTTGACACCACATTTGTTCAAAAATTGGCTATTTTTGATATCCCACCAACACCCACCGTACCTGCTGCATTAATTCTTTGTGAAGGTGATGCAAATCTATTGACGGCAGGGCCCGTTGATCCAAACTTGAGTTATGAGTGGGTGAACAGCCAAGGCACAGTTGTAAGCACAGATAATACATTTAATGTAACGGAGCAGGAGTTCTATACGGTGACTATTACAAATATTGTGGGTGGGTCTTGTACGTCATCAAGAGACTTCTTTGCAGGGCCACCTTTTGAAATAACCTTGCCTCCCGATATAACTATATGCCAAAACGAAATATTAACCTTAGATCCCAATGTCACAGCGGACAACTATATATGGTCAATAAATTCTGTGCCTGTACCCGCAAGCAATCAAAGAACAATTGATGTTGATTCGTCATTACCAGGTGTATTTCAATATGTGGTATCCATCGAAGATCCAATCACACCAGGCTGTTTTGCAAATGACACTACCAACGTGACGATTAATCCCATACCATTAGTGAGCCTGACAGGTGGAACGCCAACAAATTGTGATGATAGCAATGGTACGATTGACCTTTTTGTAAGCACCACTGGAAGTTACACTTATACCGTATTTGACAATGAAGCTACAGTTGTTCCTCAACCTAGTAATAGTATAACGGGACCTAACCCGATAAATATTACAGGCTTAGGCGCTGGAGTTTATTCGGTACTTATTAGAGATAATAGCAGTGGTTGTATTAACATAATCAATAGTTTAGAGGTGATAAACAGCAATGCTGATTTCAATATTGCGGCCCCACTGGTTGTGCAACCAACTTGTGCCGGTCCTAATGGATCAATTACTGTTACACTTGATAATGCTGCTGTATTTCCAATCAGTTATACTCTGACAAATACTTCTGACCCAACAGCCGCGGTCTTTAGCGGTTCTGCATCAGCAAATGACTTTTTAATTGGTGCGTTACCTGGCGGTATTTATGATTTAGAAGTGACATCAACTGCAGGAGGATGTATTGATACCGAAACAGGAATTATTGTGAATACAGTAACGGAAATAGCCTTAACAATAACTAGTCCTGCTGATGTTTGTGGTACTTCGGTTAATCTGAATGACTTTGTTACTACAACACCCTTGACTCCTCCTACATTTTTTGATGCCAATGGTGATCTAGTCACGGACCCAGCTAATGTTACAATAAGTGGTTTATATACTGTCATGGCAAGTGGCAGTGGCGCCTTTTGCGATGCTATTGGAAACCTTGAAGTGAACCTCACTGTTCAACCAACAGTCACTATTAATAGCATTGGTGATGTATGTAATGGTGCCTTGATTTTGGAAGCTGAAATCACCAAGCCACAAGCTGGTGCTAGTTATAGCTATACTTGGTCTTCAGGAGAACAAACGAGTCAAATTACGGTTACTGTGGATGGGACTTACGATGTACTTGTTAGAGAAACTGGAATACTTAATTGCCCTTCTCTTTTAGTTGCAGAGACCGTTGCTTTTCCAGTTCCACTAGAAGCCGTCATAAGCTCCACACCTCCTTGTGCTGATGAGCAACCTATCACAGTTACTGCAGAAGTTTTAGCAGGATCACCTACTGGTTTTAGCTGGACACATAATGGTAATGCAATTCCTGGAACCACCAATTCTGTTGTCATAACTGATGAAGGAACCTATTCTGTAATCATTAGCCAAGGAACCTGTACAATAGAGCGCAGTATGGTAATAAGGCGAAACCCAATACCTGATGGACTACTTCCAGATCAAGACTTTTATTGTCCTACATCTGATACTAACCCAGTATTAATTGCGGGCATCGGTTTTGAAACATATGCTTGGACCCATGATGGAGTACCTACTACCAATACTACGGCAACACTAAATGTAGATGCTATTGGCCTTTATGAAGTAACCATGACGACCGCTCAGGGTTGTATTAGGATTGATTCCGTGAATGTCATCGAAAGTTGTGAGCCTAAAATAATTGTGCCAAATGTTTTCATCCCTGGCGGCAACGCTCCGAATAACGAATTCTTTGTCTACCCGAATGATTTTGTTGCTAATTTTCAAATCTTCATTTATAACAGGTGGGGAGAATTAATATTCCAGAGTAATTCAACAGATTTCAAATGGGATGGCACCTATGCAGGAAACCTAGTTCCAGTTGGCACCTATCCATATGTAATTAAATACACCAACAGAGTTGATACGGGCAAAGGAGAATATGAGCAGACTGGCGGTGTAACTGTTTTAAGATAAAATCTTAATTAGTCTAAAGCCGCGACCCCTGGCAACACTTTCCCTTCCATGTATTCAAGCAAAGCACCTCCTCCTGTAGAAACATAGGATACATCGTTCCCGAACCCGAATTTATTCACAGCCGCTGCAGAGTCTCCTCCTCCAATTAATGAGAAAGCACCTGCTTTGGTCGCCTCAACAATAGCTTCTGCCACTACCTTGGTTCCTGCTTCAAAACTCGACATTTCAAAAACACCCATTGGTCCATTCCAAAGAATAGTTTTAGATTCCTTAACGGCATTTGCAAATACCTGCGCAGCCTGTGGTCCAATGTCCAAGCCCATCCACCCATCTTGGATTGCATGGTTCATTGCAATATCAGTATTGGCTTCATTACTAAATGCATCTGCGATTACTGAATCAATTGGCAACATCAAATTAACCCCTGTCGCTTTTGCTTTCTCGATCAGTGTTTTTGCTAAGTCAAGCTTCCCATCTTCACATAATGAATCCCCTATGCTCCCTCCTAGGGCTTTAAAAAATGTATAAGACATGCCTCCTCCGATAATCAGATTATCTACTTTATTTAGAAGCTGTTCAATGATTAAAATCTTATCAGAAATTTTAGCACCCCCCATAATGGCCGTATATGGTCTTTCTGCTTTCGCTAAAACTTTTTGCGCATTGTCCAATTCCGCTTGCATCACAAAACCACAACATTTATCATCGACGTATTGCGCAACTATTGAAGTAGAAGCATGAGCGCGGTGTGCGGTTCCAAAAGCATCGTTCACATAAATGTCTCCATTATTGGATAATGACTTGGCAAACTCTAAATCACCTTGCGTCTCTTCCTTATAAAACCTTAAGTTTTCAAGTAATAGAATTCCTCCTGCAGCCAAGTTAGAAGATAAATCTTCCGTCTCTGAACCTATACAGTCTTGCGCAAATTTCACTTCACGATCGAAGACACTGCTTAAATGAGGTACAAGATGCTTCAGTGAATATTTTTCTTCAGGACCATTTTTTGGCCTTCCCAAATGAGACATTAACACTACTTTACCGCCATCCTTAAGAATCTTTGAAATGGTAGGAATGACCGCCTTGATTCTTGTATTATCGGTAATTTCAAATGCATCATTTAAGGGCACGTTAAAATCTACGCGTATTAATGCACATTTATTTGCGAAATTAAAGTCGTTTACTGTCTTCATAAATCTTTTTATTCTGCCGAAGCACGTTTTAATCTATCGTTGATTGCTTTCCCTAAACCAATATTGGGAATAGCGTCAGCAATGATGATGCGAATATCAGGCTTTTGATCCAATTCTCTCATCGCACTAAATAAGTTCTTTGCCGCTTCATTCACATTGCCAGTAGCAGATAATACATATTGATTTGCCACAGGAATTTCGGTATGCATTTGACCAAATACCAATACACCTGTTTCCGCTGCCGAGTACTTCTTAAGTAAGTCCGATTGATGATTTAAAATCAATTTTTTTGAGGGCGCGTAATGACTTTTCATCATGCCTGGAGCAGCAGGTTGAGATGTTGAATGTTCATTGATCTTCACTTCTCCTAAGAATTCCTTTAATCGCTCTATTGGCTGGCCGCCCAACCTTAAGATAGTTGGGATTTTACCTTCAAAACTTATTATAGTCGACTCTACTCCTATAAGGCAATCACCGCCATCTAATATGTAATCAATTGCATCACCCAATTGCTCATTAACATGAATGGCCTTAGTAGGGCTGATATAACCAAAAGGGTTTGCGCTTGGTGCCGCTAAAGGATATTCTAGGCTATTTAATAAGGCAAGTGTCAAAGGGTGTCTAGGAATTCGAACCGCAACCGTACCCAAACCTGAGGTCACTAAATCTGGTATTACTGACTTCTTATTTAATAGCATTGTGAGTGGCCCAGGCCATAACTCCTGTGCAAGCATCTCTGCTTGATCTGGTATTTCTTTTACAAAACCCCTGATTTGATCTAGGTTGGAAGCATGCACAATCAAAGGGTCAAATGACGGCCTTTGTTTTACCCTAAATATATCAAGGACCGCATCTTCGTTGAATGCATTCCCCGCCAAACCATAAACCGTTTCGGTTGGAATTCCTACCAGTTTATTTGCATCCAAAAGCTTTTTTGCTTCCTCTATATTTTTACCAATACCTGCCAATCTATTTGCAGTTTTGACTTATTGCTGTAGTTGCAATTTCAAAATTAAACGCTTCCGCATTCTTCAAATAAGCACAACCATCAACTACATTTTCTTGTGCTATTTCGACTAGCCCTAACCAATAAAATGCTTCACCATAGTCGCTCTTAAATTCAATTGCTTTCTTTAAGTCATAAATGGCATCCTCAGGGTTATCCGTTCTTAATTCTGTCTTTCCTTTATTGAGGTATATCAAAGGGTTAGTATCATCTAATCTTAAGGCAAATTCAAAGTCAAATAACGCCCTTTCAAATTCACCGTATTTGAACAAAATCGCACCTTTATTCAAATGTATATCCACCACATCAGGCTGGATATCTAAAGCCCTCTCATAATCATACATGGCGCCAGCATCATCATCTAATTCTCTTTTTGAATTTCCTCTATTAAAAAATGCTCTGTAATCAGTGGAATCGAGGTTAATGGCCATTGTAAAAGATTTAACAGATGCCTCGAATTGTCCGAGTCTCGTTTGTGCCACACCTTTAGCATTATGCGCAACGTAGTTTGAAGGATTTTTGTCTAAAGCCTTATCCAAAGCAGTGATCGCCTGATCATATTCAGATTCTGACAAGAAGTTTCTTCCTTGTTCCACCAATTCTTCTTCAGTCGGGGAGCAAGCAATAAATAAGCTGCAAACAATAATTACTAGGAACTGGGTTGACCCTCTCATATCTTAAAATTCGAGGGCAAAGATAAGGAAGCTCTTGAAAAAAAATATTACCTCATCAAAATAACGCGGTTGGTTGCATTCTGGTCTTTGTAGGTGAATCTTACCAAATAAACACCATTCTTAACCTCATTACCTCCATCATCTGTACCATCCCAAAATACTTCATTCTCACCAGTAAAGGCCAATCCAGTGGAAGCAATAGTTACTAATTGCCCCATCATGTTGTATATTCTTACCACAACAAAATCAGATTCAGGCAGTTTAAATCGAATGGTCGCCAAATCGCTGAAAGGATTCGGGTAACTTTGAAGGACCACCAATTCTTCAACAATCTCATCTTCGGGTTCTGGAATTACATTGGGTATTTCTGAAAAGTACAATCCATTTCCATGTGTAGCAGCCACAATTCTACCATCTGACCTCCGATAATCTGTCATTGTCACAACCACATTACCAATTGTACTCGGCCCTTCTTGCACCCAAATGGTAGCGGCACCATTTAAAGTTGTGGTACTGTATAAGCCTGTACTAGTACCTACATAATACTGATAGCTGCCATCTTGAAGTGGAACTACTTCAGCCCATCGCACTGAGGGGCCATTCCCTGTACCGTCCAAATTCTCTTCCAAATTTCCAGATACATCCAAAAAATTTGTCCCTCCATCATTTGAAAAGAAAATACTTGGCACCTGATAATTTGAGAAGGTGACCATTACATTATCCGCAGTAGTTGGATCAACAGAAATTGAGGAAATGTTGGCACGAACAGGTAAGCTAACCCCTGGCAAAGCATTAAGGTGTGTTACAGTATGATTATCGGTATGAGCGTTTTCAATTTTATTCAATTGACCTATGTTAGAGCCATAATATAAAATATCAGAAGGTTCACTTGAAATTCCCAAGGCTGAAATTGAGCCATTAGTAATCCAAGTATCATTCATTCTTGTCCAATTAAAGCCTGTCTTAAGCTGACTTCCTGCTGGAATTTGACTTAAATTTCTATTTCTCCATATAAAATCCCCCCCTGCGAGGTACATTCTGTTTTGATTGTTCGGATCGAGCAGGTATGGATTAATAAATAAGTATCCCTGGTTAGGAGCTTGTGCAGCCCCTATTGGATCGATCCGCGCAAAAGAAGACAATTGATTTTGAGAATTTAAAGTCAGTCTGTATATCTGACTGTTTTGAAAAGAAGCGTAGTAATAAATCCCGAATTTAGTAGAAGCAACATAGCCCCCATCCCCATTCAAAATCCGGTTTGCAGCATCTTGCTGCGTGGCTGTAAGAATTGTGCCATTGTCTTGCGCACCAGCAATTACAAAATTATCCTCTTCAAATTTACTTACTTCAGCAGAATAGAATTGCGTAGTGACGTATCCATTGTTTAGAGAAACATATTCCACTTCTTCAGCCATATTATTTGAAGTCCTAAAGACACCTCCGTCATTAACAGAAATCATTTTATTGGAATTAGAAGGATAAAAAAGAACATCATGTTGATCAGGATGATGATTAGGGTACAATGAAAAATCATTCTCCACATCATAACCGCCAATCCAATCAGTATTCTCTGTTGATGAAAAACCGTCAGTACTTCTATAGAGGTTTGTACCTCCCACGTATACCACCGCGTCATCATCTGGGTGTACAGCAACAAATAAATTATACCCTCCTTGTGAATTGAAATCACCAACACTGCCTCCTAATGCTGGTATATTCTCACTTAAATCGGTATAAATAGATTGTACTGCATCAAATTTGCCCAATTCCATTGCTAAAAGGCCATCAGTCACCACATAAACTAAATTTGGATTGCTTATTGAAGAACCTAATTCTGTCTTCCCATTCACAGTCGAAGTCAACTGCTTAACTCTTGTCCAGTTTTCTCCGTCAAATGATTGATATATACCTGCTAAGCCAGTGAGTGTCTGGTTATCACTTGTCCTACTACTCAATGCTGCATAAAATGTGCCATCACTTGTCAAATGAATATCAGTAAAGAAAACTGCTATAGTATCATTCAAATCTGTCAAACCACCAAGCGCTAACAAATCATCTCCTAACACTGTTCTCCAAGTAAAGCCTCCATCATCGGACTTTACAATTCCTCCATAAATAGCGGCAATTACTTCATCATTGCTACTATTTGGATTGATAACAATATCGTATACATAGTTAAAAGGATAATTAAAAGTTGCCGGATCATTGGTAGCTGTAGAGGGTAAAACTTGCCATGTCCTTCCTCCATTAATAGATTTATAAATTCCTTCCCCTCTAAATGGCGCACCTGCTGCTCTAGCAGAATTACCCAATATCTCACCAGTACCATAATACCAAATATTTTCCTTCCCTGCCCGCGTATCCTGGACTATGGTGGTTACGTTATGTAGGTTTGCAGCACCGGTAGTTTTGTCCCATGATGCGCCACCGTCCTCCGATCTCCATACACCGCCAGAAACTCCTCCTGCCAATATGATACCTTCATCCGTAACATCAATTGCAACGGCCCTTGTCCTTCCTCCCGTATTATTAGGCCCTATATTTTGCCAATTTAAAACTTCTGTTTCCTGTGAAGATTGTGCGCGTTGTAAGGGCACGTTATTGCCTCTTAAGGTCTCGGCAAATGCCTTTTCCTTAAACTTGATATTATCTGGAATTAAGCCAGTCACTGGGTCCGCCAGCATTGAATATTCATAACTTGTCCGGTCTTCAGGGTTCTCCGAAGCGTTTGGCTCTGACGGTTCTTGCAGGATTTTAATTACAACGGGCTTGTCTTTTTCAAAAACAGTAACCGCTGAGAAGGCCACCCAAAAAACAAGTAATAAGCTAAAAAAATACGCTATGCGGGGATTATTCATAAATGGGCTCAAATATAAAGCTAGATTCTAATCTATGTACCATAGTGGAGGTACTTTACCCTTAATGGTCAAAGTTTTTTCTGACATTCTAATTATAGAACGGTTGTTAGCAGTCAATTGGTCTAACTGGTTTAAGGGAATCCAAGAAATCTCCTTTGACTCATGATTCTTCACTACCGTCTCAGATTTATCCGCCCAAATTAGGTACCGAATATCAAAATGATCGTGCGCTGGTTCATTGCCTCTAGCAGGAATTTCATGAATATCAATATCAAAAATAGAAGGCTGCAAAATGCGGACTGAATTCAATCCCGATTCTTCCCTTGCTTCACGCAATGCAACATTCTTGATATTAAAGTCACCGTCAGCATGTCCGCCTAATTGTAACCATTTATCCAATTTAGCATGATGAGTCATTAATGCATGGCTCATATCTCTGTTCACAATCCAGGCAGATCCTGTCAGATGTCCATGGAGCAAGTCTCTACTAGCTGCATTTTCAAAGTGCTCAACCAGTGCAATGAATCTTGATTTGAATGCCAACTCGTCAGCATCATCGGGCTGATAGTTAATCAATTCTGTTAACAGGCTTTTTCTAAGGGCATCAGAGCCCATCTGTGATTACGATAGTAGATTTATTATTCTTCTTCTCTTCTAAAACACTCGTTTTTTCACCGCCTCCAAAATTATCTAGGTCGCCTTTTCTTACTATCACATAATAGGCCTTGGTCTCCAGGTTCTTGAAAGTTACTTTACCTTTCCCGTCAGAAAGTTTAAACGCTTGAACAGGATTGACTTCTTTTTCATAATCCGATTTGTTCTTATATAAAGCCACTTGAGCGTCTTGCACAACATTACCCAATTTATCTACAACAGTAATTTGTAGTTTAGTTTTAAATAGTTGCGCTTGAGATTTCTGTTGTAAACCCACAAGGAGACAAATTACCAAAGTTGAAAGAATGTATTTTTTCATATTTTCTATAGTTCTCAATTGACCAAAAAGGTCGTTAATAAATTCATTAAATAATAGTAGTTCCCTTTATACGTAAAAGCGGACTACTTTGATGGTTTAAGTTTACCAAAATCATCATAATATACGATTCCATGATCGAGCATTTCAGAAATTAATTCAGAAAACAGATCCTTATCTTCAGGTAACAATATTTTAACGAGTTGTTGCAAATCCAATTCAACTGATTCATGTAGCGTATTTTCAATTTGTTTTCTATAATGAGATTTTAATTCATCATCTATCTGACGTTTCTTATTACTGATACAATTATCGCAGACATCGCATTTGTCATAAGATACTTCTCCGAAATATTCTAAGATTTGTTGTGTTCTGCACCTGTCTTCATTGTGCAAGTAAGAAATCACCGATTCCATTTTTTTCATCGTCAATTTTCGCCTAGCATTCAACCTCTTTTTATCAATAGGTAACTTGTCTTCCGCAAATCTTGGAACAAGTAGTGTTAACTGGGGTTTGTCTTTCTGTTGAAAGTACTCAATCACTTGCCGTTCGGCTAGTTGGTTTAATATCGCCACACATTCCGCAATGGTAACACCAAGCAATGCCGACAAACCATTTTCTTTGATCTGAACAGGGTAATTGTAGAGCTCTCCTCCGTATAAGCGCAGTAGTGCTTTAATGATTGGGTCATAAGAACTATTGGCTATTTGAAACTCATAAATCGCTTTATGGTCCAAACTAAATAATACTTTCGAAGGCTGATAAAAGGACTCTGTTAATTGAATAAAACCCTGGGATTCAAGTGATTTAATCCCATGAAAAATTTCAATTGGTTTTTGATCAAAATGTCTTAAAAAAGCTTCAAAATCAAAGTCCAGACTTTCTAATGGATGGCTGCCTATTGCAAGCTGAAAATGATTGCCTAACATTTGATATATATTCCTCAGCAACGATTCTTCAGGTAATGATTGCTTGATTTTAAGCCTCAAGTCATCCACATCCTTTTGATTACAGATGATTACACCGAATGCTTTTTTCCCATCCCTACCTGCCCTTCCAGCTTCTTGGTAATATGATTCTAGGTTCTGTGGGATATCCATGTGAACCACTGACCTAACATCCGCTTTGTCAATACCCATTCCAAAAGCATTCGTTGAGACAATTACTCTTAAACGACCATGAATCCAATCATCTTGCTTAGCATTTCGCTCATCGATGTTTACGCCTGCATGATAAAAGTCAGCACTGATATTATGCCTTAAAAGCAACGCTGCCAGATCTTTGGTCCTTCTTCTTGTACTCACATATACAACAGCTGAGCCTCTTACCTTTTGAAGAATTTCGACCAGTTTCCTGTCTTTGTGCTCTTCGAACCTCACTGAATATGACAGGTTTTCTCTCGCAAAACTATTAGTGAAAACTTGTCCATTCTCAAAAAGAAGTTGCTCTTGAATATCCTTTTTAACTTCCGGTGTCGCTGTAGCAGTGAGGGCAATAACTACTGCCTTTGGTAAATGCTCTCGAATCGCTGCAATCTCTAGATACGAAGGGCGAAAATCATAGCCCCATTGGGATATACAATGTGCCTCATCGACAGCAATTAGTCCCACGCCCCGCTTTTCTTCCACGATTTTTAATCGCGCAATGACAATTTCGGATTTCAAACGTTCTGGAGAGAGGTACAGGAATTTCACCTCACTGTTGACACAGTTATCTAGGATGATATCAATTTCCCTTTTGGACATTCCTGCATGCAGAGCCTCTGCAGCAATCCCTTTCTTTTTAAGTTGAAAGACTTGGTCCTTAATAAGGGCAATAAGCGGTGAAACGACTACCGTTAGTCCAGGTAAGATCAATGCCGGAATTTGAAAACAAACAGATTTCCCTCCGCCAGTTGGCAGTAATGTCAGGGTATCATTACCCTTTAAAACAGATTGAATGATGGCCTCCTGCTTTGGTCTAAATTGATCAAAGCCCCAATAAGATTTCAATAGTTCTTTAGGGGTATTCATAAGCTACAAACTACAAAATTTCGACTATTGAAGATAGTCTTACCAGTTGAGTTTTTCTTTATTTAAAAATGCAGCCATTCCTTTTTTACAATCTTCTGTAGATCGGGCTTTGGCATTCATGGCTGAGGCATATTCAAGCCCTTCATTCAAACCCATCTCTTGCACATTAGCAATCATCTCCTTCGTCATGGCCATAGATTCTGCAGAATTTTTAGCAATTAAGTCTTGAGCAAAACTGTCAACAGTTTGATCAAGTTCGCCTTGAGCCACCACTTTATTAATTAGCCCCATTGAAACAGCCTTTTCAGCATTAATTAATTCTCCAGAGAGTAATAATTCTTTTGCTTTCCCCTCTCCTATTTTTCTAAGTAGGAATGGGCTGACTATTGCAGGAATAAACCCGATGCGGACTTCAGTATATCCAAATTTAGTGTCAGGAACTGCAAATGAAAAATCACAAACAGATGCCAATCCGCTGCCACCTGCTATAGCGTGTCCTTGAATTTTAGCAATCACTACTTTAGGGTGAGTGTAAATCTGATGAAACAAGGATTTCAAATGATTAGAATCAGCTAAATTTTCATCGTATGTATTTTGTTGCAATTGCTGTAAGTAAGCTAAGTCTGCTCCAGCACAAAAAACAACGCCTTCAGCCTTAAGCACAATGACTTTAGCCAACTCATCATTTTTTGCGTTTTCAAAAGCACTCTTAAGGGCCGTAACCATATCGGCATTCAAGGCATTCCTTTTTTCAGGCCTGTTTAATGTGATATAGGCAATCCTATTTTCAACATTGTAATTGACAACACTCATCTTAACATCTTTAATTGCAAAAATCCATCCTCATAAATAGAGTGAACATCTAAATTTAACGCTTCCGCTTGACTTGTGAGTTTATCCACTAAATACTTTCTATTAGAACCGTCAATAATTAGTTTTCCGAAAATAAATAAATCTGTCAATTGACCCATTTCTGAAATCGCACTTTTGGAAAGTATAATAATATCAATAGGAAGCCTTCGTGCTGAAATAAAGTCCTGAATCTTTGCATCATGCACAGATAAAAATGTATTTCCTTCAAAGACAAAAAGGTCGGCCCCCGGAATTTGACTCGATTGTAAATTCAGTTTATCACTCTTAACATTGATGTCCTGGTAAGTTGTCAATCTTTTAGGTTGAATGCTGAACCTTAATTTATTCTCATCATTGACATAAGCTGAGTCGCCAATTAGGGAAGTTTGATTCGATTTTGAGAAATCTAATACTGAAGCATTGCCCACATTAAAAATGGTTATGTCTGAATTATTGATAAATTTTGAACGGTTGATAAATTGGCTTAACGCAAAAAACACAATCGAGAGACTAGCCCAAAGCAGGAATTTGAATCTCTTATGAGCAAAAAGCAGAATCATAAACCAGATAGAAAGATAGACTAACCAACTGTCGTAAGTTTTTAAATTGATCCCTTGAATTACAGATCCTGGAATTCCTTCTACGGCAAAAACCAAGGTATTTGTTACTGCTACAAAATGAGATAAAAGCCAAGCTATACCCTCACCAACAAATGGAATCCATCCGAATAATAAAACCATCAATCCAAGAACAAGAATGACCAAAGCTGCTGGGATTATAAACAAGTTAGAGAGAAAAAAATAAGTAGGGAATTGGTGAAAATATAAAATAGAAAGAGGACCCGTGGTTATCTGAGCAGCCAAAGAAACACAGGTAATTGCCCAAATTTTATCTAATAAAACATTCCTCACAATCAGTAGACTGTAAAATTTTGGCTGGAGAAAGACTATTCCAAAAACCGCCAGGTAGGACAATTGAAATCCAACGCTCATAATCAGGTAAGGATTATACCATAGCAACACAAAAGCAGATGCAGCCAAGGTGTTGTAAATATTAGTTCTTCGCACAGTGGCTTTACCAATTGCCACAAAGGAGAACATTGTGACCGCTCGCAATACTGAAGGTGATAAGCCAGTAACAAATGCATAAGTCCAAAGCGCTGCGATGCTCACCACTGCCAATAGCCACCTATTCTTTTTATTTGATAAGCCTAATTGCTTAAAAAGCAATAAAATTATTCCATAAATTATTCCAACATGGAGGCCGGAAACAGCCAAAATATGCATTGCACCGGCAGCAGAATAGGCATTCAGTACTTCTACATCCAATTCATCTTTAATCCCTAATACCAGTGCCAGCACCACTCCTCTTGCCGCTTCATCATGAATCAAATTTTTGACAATTTGCTGACTCCGTTCTCTCAGTTTAAATGCATTAAGCATTATAATTGAAGGAGGTTCATTCCCTAAAACCACAAATTTATCACCCACAAAATGTTGATGGAAAATATTGTTGTAGACCAAATAATTGCGATAGTCAAACTCGCCCAAATTCTTAGGACCCAGCATTAAATTCGGTTGTCCTTTTATCAAAAGTTGATCTCCGTATTTTAATTTTCTACCTAACTCTTTATCCAGATAAATATTGATTTTACCCGTTTTGTCTTGGGATTTTTGATTTGCATAGACTTTGTTAAGTGAAACAATAGTTTTGATACTATTTGCTTTGGCCTCAGGCACCTCAATTATTGTGGCTAGATATGCATCAAAAGAATGCTCATAATGAATAAGGTGGTCGCCATGAGAATCCTCTTTAAACTGTTGCAACCTGAAGTATCCAAAGAAGAAAAGAATTATAAGGGAGAGCACTCCTAAAAGCCAATTGTACTTAAGTGCATCCTTAATACTAAACAGAACAAATAGTAGTATCGATACCGCAAGAAGGAATGGTGAAAAACGCACACTAGCAGACAAATAGTGGAACACAACTATCCCCAAAATGAATGCTGGTGTGATTCTTAAAAATGGATAAGCAGAAAATTTATTCACGCTCAAAAATTGAACTATGAATATACCACTAAAATTTATAATATAAATTATGTAAAAATAAAATCAAAGAGAATCAGTGTATAAGCCCTAATCCTTTTTATCATAGGCGTTAATAATCGCTCTTACGAGTTTGTGTCGTACTACATCTTTTTCATTAAGATCTACTCGAGCAATCCCTTTCACTTTGTTCAAGACAGTTAAGGACTCAACTAACCCAGATTTTTGGTGATGTGGCAAGTCAATCTGAGTATCATCACCGTTAACTATTACTTTTGAATTTGGTCCCATTCTAGTCAAGAACATTTTCATTTGCATGGCTGTCGTATTCTGAGCCTCGTCAAGTAATACAAAAGCATTATTTAAGGTTCTTCCGCGCATGTAGGCCAAAGGTGCAATTTCAATTATCCTTTTCTCCATATAAAAAGTCAACTTCTCGGCAGGAATCATGTCATGCAACGCATCATAAATGGGTCTCAAATAAGGATCAATTTTTTCCTTTAAATCTCCAGGTAAGAATCCAAGGCTTTCTCCCGCCTCTACTGCCGGTCGGGTGATAATAATTTTTTGAATGGCCTTTTCCTTCAATGCTTGAACAGCCATCGCCACAGAAATATAAGTTTTTCCAGTTCCGGCAGGCCCAATAGCGAAAACCAGGTCATTGTCTTTCACCACCTTCACTAAACTCCTTTGATTATCTGTTTTGGCTTTGATTACTTTACCACTTGTGCCATAAACAATTACCTGATCCTCCTGTTTTACTTTTGTAAATGCACGGTCTTTATTCAAATATGCTTGTACATTGTCATTTGTTACCTTACCGTATTTATGATAATGTTGAACAAGTGCATTTAGAATATCATTTATTTGCAAAATTTCTAAAGCATCACCTTTTATTAAAATCTCATTTCCGCGAGACACAATCTTGCTCTTAGGGAAAGCAGAGGCCAATTCATTGATGTTTTGATTTTGCACGCCAAGGAATTCTACCATGGCTATGTTCTCTAATGTGATAAGTTTCTCGACCAAATGATTAAGTAGGTTATGTTTAACTATTAAGGGTTAAAAAAATCAATAATTTTGTCACTATATAAACTTAGATAATTTTTACTGAAATGCACTCATGCCTCTAGTCACTTTCACATCAGATTTTGGTAATGGTGACCATTATGTAGCAGCCGTTAAGGCAGCGATGCTGAGCGGTGATCCTTCCGTTCAAATAATCGACATCTCACATGACATCAAGCCGTTTGATATTCCCCATTTGGCTTTTACGATTAACAGTGTATTCAGACAGTTTCCAACTGGTACAGTACATCTAATTGGATTGAACGCAAATGATTCAGCAGAACAATATATAGGCGCTAGACTGGAGGAACATTTATTCCTTTTACCTGATAACGGATTAATTGGCCTATTGAGTGATCAACCACCTTCTGAAGTTGTTCTAATCAAATCTGAATCCACATCATTATTTCCTACTCGGGACCTGTTAGCCCCAATCGCCTTGGCGATTTCCAAAGGAGAAAATTTAGAAAATTTTGGCTCAAAAACTTCTGATTATAAAAGAATGGTCAGCCGTAAAGTAAAGGCGACAAGAAAAGAAATTGCTGGACATATAATCCATGTGGATCAGTACGGGAACTTGATTTCCAATATTAAGAAGGTCGACTTCGACATCTTGAGTAAGGAGAAACGTTTCAAAATTCAAATTGGCAAAGAAACGGCTGAACGTATTCATGTGAAATATCAAGATGTTGAACCTGGGGACATCTTTTTTGTATTCAATAGTCTAGGACTTCTAGAAATAGGAATCAACCAGGGTCAAGCAAATCAATTACTTGGGATGGGATATGATGCGCCTGTTAACATTCAATTTGAAGAATAGTGTTGATTAGAACCGTAAGAATGACATTCAAGCATGATGAGGTTGAGAACTTTCTCGAATTGTTTGAGGTGTCTAAAAATAAGATTAGAAATTTTGAAGGCTGTAGTCATTTAGAATTGCTGAAAGACTACAATATGCCAAATGTATTTTCTACTTATAGTATTTGGGAAGACGAGGCAGCGCTTGACGCTTATAGAAACTCAAAACTGTTTGCCGGAGTTTGGCGAGAAACCAAGTCAAAATTTGATGCTAAACCCATTGCATTTTCGTCAATGAAATATATTGAAGTCAATGGTGGAAATCAATCTGCTTAAGGTATTGGATTATAAAAAATCTTTATCCATTTTTGCACTCCCAATTTCAAAGATGGTTGGGTAATGGTTCCGATAACTATCGGGAACTAATCACTGAAACATCATTAATGCCCAGGTGGCGGAATTGGTAGACGCGTTGGTCTCAAACACCAATGCCTTCGGGCGTGCCGGTTCGACTCCGGCTCTGGGTACTACTAACCCTCTTTGTTAAATGCAGAGAGGGTTTTTTATTGTTTTTGGAGAACGTTTGGCGAACCATCTATTGCTTTAGGTGTATTGAGAGACAACACAGATTTCTGTTGAATTAAGAATGTAAGGGTTTCCATGTACAAGCAAGGGTGGAAACTCTGACAATTCGTTGATCTTTACTTTCATGATCCCTTGAAGATCATATTGGAGTGTACGCTCGTGTTTTTCCAAGAATAGATTTAACCCTTTCCTTTGTTAGGACCTAACCCGATGACTCAGCTTATGCCAATAATTTGGATTGGTCCAATTACTAACTCTTACTCTATCTTTACTGTCTAGGGAAAGGTTTTCTACTTTGGGTTCAAAAAACAGAATCTTTGGCCACTGGACATCCACAAGTTCTTTAATCAGTCTTATAAGGACACGTCCCTCCTTAAGATTTGCGAGTGTGTATATTC
>Ga0307985_10000036_pt1 | contig 72370 bp, 50 predicted proteins | sample EllFjometageno80_FD_203155 | JGI IMG/M metagenome (GOLD analysis project Ga0307985, IMG submission 203155) | Marine microbial communities from Ellis Fjord, Antarctic Ocean - #80 | ecosystem: Environmental > Aquatic > Marine > Unclassified | place: Southern Ocean | collected 2014-10-09 | reverse complement strand
CATTAATTGAATCTGAAATTGCAACTGCTTTTAATCCTCCAAAAACTGCATAAATAGAACCTATAATTCCGATTCCCCAAACACAAATCCAAATAGATTGCGTGTGTGTAACACCGAGTAATTCTGGTATGTCAAACATCCCGCTTATTGCAAGTGATCCAGAATATAAAATTACGGGTAGTAAAACAACTACATACCCCGATAAAAATAATACTGATGTTAATGTTTTTGTTGTGGTGTCAAATCTTCTGGCTAAAAACCCAGGTACTGTAGTTAAGCCCCCTTTTAAATATTTTGGCAATAAAAACATCGCTGTAACAACCATCGCGATAGCAGCTAAAGTTTCCCAAACCATTACAGATAATCCACTTTGATATGAAGCTCCATTTAACCCAACAATTTGTTCAGTAGATAAGTTTGTTAATAGTAAAGAACCCGCAATTACACCTGCTGTTAAACTTCTTCCACCCAAGAAGTATCCATCTGAAGAGGATTCTTCTGTTTTTCTTGTTGCTAAATAAGAAATTACAGCAACAAGTACTGTAAATCCTAAAAATGTTAAAATTTGCATCATTTTTGTTCGTATTAATTAGTGTCTTTATTCGTTAAAACTTGCTATTCAATTTTTATCCCATTTCTTAAAAGGATATATCATGTCCTGATTTTGTATCGCTCTCAAATATAAAATAATATTTACAAAAAACAACCAGTTCGTACCAGTTGTTTTTTGTAAATATTATTTTATATTTGTACTATGAGAGTTTTAGTGCTAGAAAAAAAACCTGGAAACCCTAAATACAAGCAGATAATTAACGCTGTAGAAAAGGCTATTGTAACTGGTCTACTAAAAAAAGGGGATAAATTACCTTCATTAAATACCATTAAAAACGAACATACCCTTTCTAGAGATACTGTTTTAAGTGCTTTTAATGAGTTAAAAAATAGAGGAATTATTCATTCTATAGTTGGTAAAGGCTATTATGTTTCGACAGAACACATCGCTGTTACCCAAAAAATATTTTTATTGTTTGATGAGTTAAATTCCTTTAAAGAAGATTTATACAATTCCTTTTTACAAAATTTAGGCGATAATATTCAGGTTGATATTTTTTTCCATCATTTTAATGATGATGTTTTCACAAAAGTAATTAACGACAATATTGGTAATTACAGTTCTTATGTAATTATGCCTGCAAATTTAAAAGGAACAGAAAAAGCCATACAGAATTTACCAAAAGAGAAAGTCTATATTTTAGATCAAATGCATACAGAGCTATCTCAATATCCAGGGATATATCAAAATTTTGAAAAAGATATTTATAATGGCTTACAAAACGGGTTTTCTCAAATAAAAAAATACACAAAATTAGTGTTGTTATTTTCTAAAGAAAAACAACCCCAAGGGCTGTTAGCTGGGTTTAAATTGTTTTGTGAAAATCATAAATTAAAAAGCGAAGTTATTTCTTCTTTAGAAAACAGAACCCCACAAAAAGGAGAGTTATACCTCATTTTAGATGATAAAAATCTTATTAGAATAATAAAAAAAATAAAACAAGAACAGTTGATTTTAGCGAAAGACATCGGCATTATTTCTTACAACGAAACAATGCTTAAAGAAATTGTAGCTGGCGGCATTACAACAATTTCTACCGATTTTAATTTAATGGGAGATAACTTAGCAAAAATGGTGCTAAATAATCAGCAAGAAAGAATCGCCAATTCAAGTGGTATAATTTTAAGAAAATCTCTATAACGGTGTTTGTCATAAATAGAATAAAAGAGAATCAAATGAGTTTTTTAGAATTAAAAAACTCAAGAAACAACACAAAGGCTATCGTTTCTTTGCACGAAGGTGGAAGGGTGCAAGAATTGCAATTTGAAGGAGTTTCAGTGATAAAAGAGCAACTAGATCAAAAATACGAAGACACTTTTGCTTCTTCTATTTTGTTTCCGTTTGCGAGCAGAATAAAAGATGGACGCTATTCTTTTAACAATGAAGAGTATCAGTTTGAGTGCAACGAAAAAGGGAGTGCAAACGCCTTACATGGTTTAGTATACAACAAAACATTTGAAGTTATCGACCAAGAAGCACATACAGATTCGTGCTCAATAACACTCCTATATCAAGAAAAAGAAAAATCGAAGGGCTTTCCTTTTTTGTACAATATCTATACAAAATACACCTTAGAAGAAGATAAAATTAGGGTTTCTGTAAAAGTAAACAACACAGATAAACACTCTTTTCCATTCACATTGGGCTGGCATCCTTATTTTATCTCTGCTGATTTGCACAATAGTTTTCTACATTTTAAAAGTGCTCAAAAAATACAATTTGATGCCAATTTAATTACGGATAAAATTATTGATTTCGAGGAAGAAACACCTTATCAAATAAAGGACAATCAGCTAGACAATTGCTATATTTTGAAAAATAATTCAATTGAATTTTCAACGCCATTATATCGTATTTTAGTGGATACTAATACAAAAGAAAACTATTTACAATTATATACCCCGCCAAACGGACACGCAATTGCAATTGAACCAATGACCGGGATTTCTGATAGTTTTAACAATAAAAAAGGATTACAAGTATTGCAACCTAATGAAGATTATGAGGCGAAATGGAATGTTAGTTTTTTTAAAATAGGTAGTAAAAATGAATAAAAAATTAGTCAAAGAAGTAAAAAACAGCTTTGTTAGTCATTTTAAAATGAAGCCGTTATTGGTTTTCTCTCCAGGAAGAATTAACTTAATTGGTGAGCATACAGATTATAATGATGGGTTTGTTTTTCCGGCGGCAATTGATAAAGGAATTGTATTAGCTATTCAAAAAAACGAAGAAAACATAAGTAATGTGTACGCATTAAATAAAGAGGAAATGTATTCTTTTGGCGTGAATGATATTTCACCTTTAAAAAATGGAGGCTGGAGAAGCTATATTATTGGCGTTGTTGCAGAGGTTCAAAATTTAGGGGTAAAAATGAATAATTTTAACATTGTTTTTGCTGGAGATATTCCAGGTGGCGCAGGCATGTCTTCTTCTGCCGCATTAGAAAACAGCGTTGTTTTTGGGTTGAATGAATTATTTGATTTGGGCTTAACGAAAGAGCAAATGATTTTAATTTCACAAAAAGCAGAACATAATTTTGTAGGCGTAAAATGCGGAATTATGGATCAATATGCAAGTATGTTTGGCGAGAAAAAAAGCGCTTTACTATTAGATTGTAGAACCATAAAAGCGAAATCCTTTAAAATAGATTTCAAAAAATACAGACTGCTTTTAATTAACAGCAATGTAAAACACGATTTATCTGAGAGTGCTTATAATAATAGAAGAGAAGTTTGTGAAAGAGTTTCGGAATTGTTAAAAATCAAAGCATTAAGAGATGCCTCTGAAAAAGATTTAGAAAAGATAAAAGAGGAGATTTCTGCCGAAGATTATAGTAAAGCACGATATGTTATTCAAGAAAATAATCGTGTAAAACTATTCTCTAAAGCAATTAAAAACAACGAATTAAAAACGTTAGGAAAACTGCTTTATAAATCCCATAAAGGGTTAAGTGAACAATATAAAGTTAGCTGTAAAGAGTTAGATTTTTTGGTTGCACAAACTAAAAAAAATAAAAATATCTTAGGATCAAGAATGATGGGTGGAGGTTTTGGAGGCTGTACAATTAGCTTGATAAAAAAAGTGGAAGTCGCTAAATTTAAGGAAGAAATTTCAATGAAATTCAAAGAGGAATTTAATACCGAATGTTCTATTTATCAAGTGAAATTATCTAAAGGAACAAGAATCATAAAAGACTAAAAATAGCAATGGACACAAATTTACAAGAGTACTCACATAAAAGGTTTAATATTTTAACTGGAGAATGGGTATTGGTTTCTCCGCACAGATCAAAAAGACCTTGGCAAGGACAAAATGAAGAAATTTCGAAAGAGAAAAGGCCTTCTTATGATAAAGATTGCTACTTATGTGCTACAAATACAAGAATTAACGGAGAGATAAACACAGATTATAAAGATGTTTTTGTTTTTACAAATGATTTTGCTGCGCTTCAAAAAGAGTCTCCTTTATTTCAAGTAAATGACGGTTTATTAAGCGCGAAAAGTGAAATGGGCATTTGTAAAGTTATTTGTTTTAGTCCAGATCATTCTAAAAGCTTGGCCGAAATGGACGTTGAAGATATTCAAAAAATTGTGCATACTTGGCAAAGAGAATTTCTTTCTTTAGGTGAAAATAAAGAAATTAATTATGTGCAAATTTTCGAAAATAAAGGTGCCGTAATGGGCTGTAGTAATCCACACCCTCACGGACAAATTTGGAGCCAGTCTTCTTTACCAAATGAAGTTGAAAAGAAAGACACACAGCAATTTAACTATTTTGAAAAAGAAAATAGCAATCTATTAGAAGACTATTTAGCGCAAGAATTAAAAGTGAATGAAAGAATTATTTTTGAAAATACTGATTTTGTAGTGCTTACCCCTTTTTGGGCAATTTGGCCATTTGAAGTAATGATTGCGCCTAAAAAAGCGCAAAAAGATATTACAGAAATGAATACTGTCGAAGCTGCTAATTTTGCGGAAGCAATTGCGGTTATAACAAGAGCTTATGACAAGTTGTTTGAAACCTCTTTTCCTTATTCTAGCGGAATTCATCAAGCACCAACAAATGGAGAAGAAAACAAACATTGGCATTGGCACATGAGTTTTTATCCGCCGCTATTAAGAAGCGCTACCGTTAAAAAATTTATGGTTGGTTATGAAATGTTTGGTTCGCCACAAAGAGATATTACGGCAGAAAATGCTTCAAAAAGGCTGAAAGATTTAATTGTTTAAATAAAACACCTTCAACAAAGGACACTTGTTCAACCAGCAGATTTTTAATGTTTTATAAAAAGACAGCAAGTAAAACTGATAAATAAAAATCAACTTTATTCTGTTTTTTATTGACCTCATTGTCATTTCAACAAAATATTTTATCTAGATAATGGTATTTAGTAACTGTAGAAATTCACCTATCGTTGAGGACTAATTTTGGAAGCATTAGATTTCCTTTTTTAGATGAAAAAAAGATTAACAAAAAGTCTTCTAATGCTTTTAAAATTTCAGTGAAGTTTCTAAAATGTTAACCATAAGTTGATCCCTATTTAAACCAAAAAAGCCTTTACATTTCTGTAAAGACTTTTGTTGTTAAGCTCCTCTTATCACCAAAAGCTGCAGCACAACTTCCTCTTTTGACGGACTATTTATAGATAAATAAGTCAAATGAAATCAAAGAAAAAGACTGTTGTCCTCACAGAAAGTCAAGTTAATTCATTAATGGGTAAACTTCGGGTGGAGAGAGATCAGAGAATTTTAATTGAGATGAAAAATCAAAAACCTAAGGGTTGATAGTCTTCAGGTAATTCTATTTTATCTCTTTTAATCCTCTTTCCCAATATCTGAATGAATTTCTTTTCGGACATTCAATAGTTGGTCCACCCGCATTGGATTATATCAATTTCTCCTTCGTCAATAAAATTAAGGTAACGTGTGTAAACTTCCTTTAATTTTGAAGGAAGTGATTCAATGATTCCTTGTTTTTGAGTTTCACTAAAAGTATCAGTTATTAATCAAAAAACTTATTCCATTAATCCAAGTTGTTTCATGAAAACATTGTTATCAAAGTAATCTTGCTCTTGAAAAACCTTTCCATCTTTCATAACTACTAATGTAACACCATAAAGGTCTACTTTATTATTTGATGCAGGAATCCCAAACAAATCTCCGTCATGAGTTCCTTGAAAGCGCCAATGCTTTGTAATTAAATCTCCCTGTCCATAGACATCAATCATTGTAAATTTTGCATCTGAAAATCCAGTTAGATAGTTGTTGTAGTATGCTTTAAAACCCTCAATACCAGTGATTGGTCCTGTTGCAGTAATTACGGTAACATCAGGGTCAAAGCTTTCTGAATTTACTAAATCAATATCTCTATCATTCATTACTTTATCCCAAATAGTTGAATACATTTCAACATTGGCATCTAAATTTACCTTAGATTGTTGTAGATTTTGACATTCTTGATTAGGTGTTTGATTGCAGCTAAACATGGTTATTGCAATTAAAATTACATAGAGTTTGTTCATAATAATAGTTTTAAAATTGATTACTTTTGTTTTGATAGCAAATATAGTAATTACTATCAAAACAAAAGTAATAATCAACATCAATATTTTATGATTAATGAAAATTTTCGTTGCAACTGCCCTGTAACCTCTGCTATAGATTTATTGGGAGACAAGTGGAGCTTGGTTATCATCAAACAGATGTTATTGCAAGAATGTAGAACTTTTAAGAATTTCTCTGAAAGTACTGAGGCTATTGCACCAAATATATTGTCAGCTAGGTTAAAAAAATTGGAAAAATTTAAATTTATTGAAAAGAAAAAAATTCCTCAAAACAAGAAAATAAATATTTATCTTTTAACACAGAAAGGGCTCTCATTAACCCCTATAATTGTAGAGTTGGCATTATGGAGTGACCATAATTTAAGATCAATACATCAAAAAATAGATCTTCATCCAATATTAGATGCCATGAATCATGATAAAAATGAAGTTATTAAGAGATTACAGAAGGAGTATAAAATAAAAACGGCTATACTGTAAAAGTATAACCGTTTTGCTCCTCCTCTAGGACTCGAACCTAGGGCCCTCTGATTAACAGTCAGATGCTCTAACCAACTGAGCTAAGGAGGAGTTTGCAAGACTATTCGTTTTGCGAGTGCAAATATAAATATTTTTCGAAAACTGCCAAGCTTTTTTCAAAAAAAAAGAAATAAATTTTCTCTTAAATAAAGTAAAAAAGAAAGCCCCTTTTTAGCAAAAGTTGTATTTTTGTACAAGTTATCTTCTTACACACAAAGTATTATATAAATATATGGACAAATTTTCGTTCTTAAATGCGGCACACACGGGTTTTATTGCCGATCTATACGAGCAATACCTGATAAATCCTGACGCAGTAGAACCTAGTTGGAGGAGTTTTTTTCAAGGGTATGATTTAGCTAATGAGAACTACTCATTAACTGATGATGAAGAAATTTCTACAAAAATACCTGAAGAAGTTCGCAAAGAATTTTTAGTAATAGATTTAATAAATGGATACCGTACACGTGGACATTTATTCACCAAGACAAACCCCGTAAGAGAACGAAGAAAATACACTCCTACTCTTGAATTAGAAACTTTTGGATTGACTCAAAATGATCTAGCTACCGTTTTTAATGCTGGAGACTTTTTAAGCATTGGTCCAAAATCTTTAGCAGAAATCATTCAGCACTTAGAAAACATTTATTGCAACTCTATTGGAGTTGAATATATGTATTTGAGAAATCCTGAAGAATTGAAGTGGTGGCAAAATCGTTTAAACCTAAACGGTAATTCAGCAAAATATAATGCTGACTCTAAAAAATACATTTTCCAAAAAGTAAATCAAGCTGTAGGGTTTGAAAACTTTTTGCAAACTAAATATGTTGGTCAAAAACGTTTCTCTTTAGAAGGTGGTGAAGCATTAATCCCTGGGTTAAGTGTTTTATTACGTGATGCCGCCGAAAAATACGGTGTAAAAGAATGTGTTTTAGGAATGGCACATCGTGGTCGTTTAAACGCCTTGGTAAATATCTTTAAAAAACCAGTTCGTGAATTGTTTAACGAATTTGAAGGAAAAGATTTTGAAGATGAAGACTTAGATGGAGATGTTAAATACCATTTAGGAGTAACACTAAGCAAAACCTATAAAAGCGGAAACAGTATCAAAATGAATTTGGTACCAAACCCATCTCACTTAGAAACGGTAGATGGTGTTGCTGAAGGTATTGCCAGAGCAAAAATTGATAAAAAATACCACGGAGACAATTCTAAGATTTTACCAATATTAGTACATGGAGATGCTGCTATTGCTGGTCAAGGAATTGTATATGAAGTGATACAAATGGCACAGTTAAACGGATATAAGACTGGAGGAACAGTACATATTGTGGTAAACAATCAAGTTGGTTTTACAACCAATTACTTAGATGCAAGATCAAGTACGTATTGTACAGACATTGCAAAAGTAACCTTATCACCAGTATTACATGTGAATTCAGATGATGTTGAAGCGGTTTGTCATGCAATGGAAATGGCGATTGAATTTAGAACAAAATTTAAACGTGATATTTTTATTGACTTATTAGGATACAGAAAATATGGTCATAACGAAGGTGATGAACCTCGTTTTACACAACCAAAATTATACAAAGCAATTGCAAAGCATAAAAATTTAAAAGATATTTATGCAAATCAATTGTTAGCAGAAGGGACAATAACTCAAGAGTATTTATCTCAGGCTACTACCGATTTTAAATCGATGTTAGAAACTGAGTTTGACAAAGCAAAAGAAGATAGTAGCTCTAAGGTTAGAGAGTTTATGCCAACAACATGGAAAGATTTTCCTCGTAGTGGAAAAGAAGCGATGTTGAAATATATTGACACTTCTTACGCAACAGATAAATTAAAAAACATTGCAAAAATAGTTTCTACTACTCCAGAAGGGGTTCAGTTTGTGAAAAAAGCGGAGCGTATTTTAAAAGGTAGAGACAAGATGGTTTTTGAAAACAATTCTCTAGATTGGGGAATGGCAGAAACTTTAGCGTATGGATCTTTAATGGAAGAAGGATTTAACATCCGTATTTCTGGACAAGATGTAGAAAGAGGAACTTTCTCTCATAGACATGCTATTTTACGTGATGAAAATTCAGAAGAAAGAGTCAACTTGCTAAACACAAATTCTGCCAATAAAGGGGAAATGAGTATTTACAATTCTCATTTATCTGAATATGGGGTTTTAGGATTTGATTATGGATATGCCATGGCCTATCCGAATTGTTTAACCATTTGGGAAGCGCAGTTTGGAGACTTTTTTAACGGAGCACAAGTTGTCTTTGACCAATATCTTTCTGCTGCAGAAGACAAGTGGAAATTACAAAACGGAATCGTTGTTTTATTACCTCACGGATATGAAGGACAAGGTTCTGAACATTCATCTGCAAGAATAGAACGTTTCTTACAACTATGTGCTGTAGATAACATGACTGTTGCAAACTGTACAACTCCAGCAAATATATATCACTTATTACGTCGTCAGATGAAACGTGATTTTAGAAAGCCATTGATTGTATTTACACCAAAAAGTTTGTTACGTCATCCAAAAGCTGTAAATACTATTGAAGAGTTAGCAAATGGTGCTTTTCAAGAAGTAATTGACGATGCATTTGTAGATAAAAATAAGATTAAAAAAGTAGTTTTCTGTATGGGTAAATTCTATTATGATTTACTAGCAGAACGCGAAAATAATGGAAGAGAAGATATCGCTTTAGTTAGAATAGAGCAATTATTCCCTTTACACGAAGCACAATTAGAAACAGTCTTAGCAGGGTACCCAAATGCTGAACGTTTTGTTTGGGCACAAGAAGAACCTAAAAACATGGGAGCTTGGAGCTATATGCTAGAGCGTTTCCCTAAGTTAAGATTAGAAGTTGCTTCTAGAAAATATCACGCGGCTCCAGCTGCAGGATCTAGCGCAAGATTTAAAAAGAGACATCAAAAAGTAATAGCCAAAGTTTTTGATTAATAGTATTTAGAAATTCAGAGAAAAAATAAAATTTAGTGCTGATGATTTTAGAAATGAAAGTTCCTTCTCCGGGGGAATCAATTACAGAAGTAGAAATTGCAACGTGGTTAGTTGAAGATGGAGACTATGTAGAAAAAGATCAACCTATTGCAGAAGTAGATTCTGATAAAGCTACCTTAGAATTACCTGCTGAAGAAAGCGGGATAATTACGTTGAAAGCGGAAGAAGGAGATGCTGTTGCCGTTGGTGCAGTTGTGTGTTTAATTGATATGGATGCTGCAAAACCTGATGGTGGTGCTGCTCCTGCAAAAGAAGAAGCTAAAGAGACTGTAAAAGTTGAAGCTGCTGCTCCTAAAAAAGACACCACAACCTACGCTACTGGAACTGCTTCACCTGCTGCTAAGAAAATTTTAGCTGAAAAAGGAATTCCTGCTGCTACGATAAGCGGAACTGGAAAAGCCGGTAGAATTACAAAGAACGATGCTGAAAATGCAACACCAAGCATGGGAACTCTTCCTGCTGGTGGATCTAGAGGAACTGAGCGAAAAAAAATGTCTATGTTGCGTAGAAAAGTTGCACAACGTTTAGTAGCTGTTAAAAGTGAAACTGCAATGTTAACTACGTTTAACGAAGTAAACATGCAGCCAATTTTTGATTTACGTTCTCAGTACAAAGAAGATTTTAAAGCAAAACATGGTGTTGGATTAGGATTTATGTCTTTCTTCACATTAGCTGTTGTAAGAGCTTTAAAATTGTATCCTGATGTGAATTCTATGATTGATGGAGATTTCCAAATCAAAAATGATTTTCAAGATATATCTATTGCGGTTTCGGGACCAAAAGGATTGATGGTTCCTGTAATTAGAAATGCAGAGAACTTATCTTTTAGAGGTGTAGAAAGCGAAGTAAAACGCTTAGCATTACGTGCAAGAGACGGACAAATTACGATTGATGAAATGACTGGAGGAACGTTTACCATTACAAATGGTGGCGTTTTTGGATCTATGTTATCAACTCCAATTCTAAACCCTCCACAAAGTGGAATTTTAGGAATGCACAACATTGTAAACAGACCAATGGCTGTAAATGGTGAAGTAGTAATACAACCAATTATGTATGTTGCTTTATCGTATGACCATAGAGTTATTGATGGACGTGAATCTGTAGGTTTCTTAGTTGCTGTAAAAGAAGCATTAGAAAACCCAACAGAATTATTGATGGACAATGAAGTTACAAAAACATTAGAGTTGTAATATTCTAAAACACATATACTACTTAAAAAATCCTACACAGCTGTGTGGGATTTTTTGTGTATTGTAAAATAATTTTAGTTAACTTTCGCTACCACTAAACACAAGTAACAGAAAAGAAATGGAATTTTATGATGCGCTATATAACAAGGTAATACACCTTCTAGATGTTTTAAATTTAGAAAACCTAATTTACTATTTGTCCGTAGCTCCATTTATGTTAATCGTTGAGTTAATTATAGTTGGATGGGATAAATCGTCTTTAAAAAAAATAGTCCTATTTAACAAATCGGTTCGAACAGATGTTTTTTTCTATTTATTAGATGCTTTCAATTTATACAATCTAATTACCGTTATTATTTCTTTTGGAATATTTAATATCCTTGCTAGGTTCATATATGAGTTTACAAATTTTAATCTGATTTCAACAATTGACAACTTTTATATTCAATTCATCGTATTGTTTATCTTTTCTGATTTAAAAAATTATTTCAGCCATTATGTTTTTCACAGGTATAATGCCCTCTGGAAATTACATGAATTTCATCATTCTGCTACCCATTTTTGCATGCTTACTAGACATAGAGGACATTTTTTAGAAGCTGCCTTAAAAAGAATGATTGATGTTATTCCTTTTGCGATTTTTGGCTCCTTAGAAACTTATTTAATTATAAAGATTGTCATTGAAATTCATCAACTAGTTCTTCATTCTTCAATAAAATCTGATTGGGGGCTTTTTGGTAGATATCTAATTGTATCTCCTTCAGCTCATAGAATACATCATTCGGTTGAAAGAAAACATTATGGTAAAAATTTTGGAAATACTTTTATCTTTTGGGATCGATTATTTGGCACTTACGAACCACATACCGTAATAAAAGAATTAGGTATTGAAGAGAATCAATATAATAAAGAGGGCGTTTTTAACGATATCTTAAAGCCATTTATTGAGTTTTTTAAGCATTTAAAATCCGGCATAAAAGCGACATTCCAAAGCGAATAAAACACCTAAGCCTTTTCATTACTGTTTTGTACCCCTACTTTATACTGAAGCCTCGTGTAATAAATAGCTGTAATTTATAGAAAAGCGAAACGTTTACATCGCGTTATTGATGCATCCTAAAATCCTAAACAAACCCTTTAGAATTACACCCTTTTAAAACGCAGAGACCCCCTATAAAATCCTGCACAACTGTGTGGGGTTTTTTGTTGAAATAATGTTGGATTGAGTATCTTGCGTCAAAAAGCTACAATGCCTAAAAACCCGGAACTAGAACTTGCTTTACAATTTATAGAAAAGACGGATCGAAATTTATTTATCACGGGTAAAGCGGGTACAGGAAAAACTACTTTTTTACATAAAATAAAAAGCGAGTCTTTAAAAAGAATGGTGGTGGTTGCGCCCACTGGAGTAGCAGCAATTAATGCAAAAGGTGTTACGATTCATTCATTTTTTCAAATGCCCTTTGGTCCTATTCTACCAAATCAGATCGCAAACACCTCTAATCAACAACGTAAATTCTCAAAAACTAAAATTGATATTATCAAGTCGTTAGATTTGATAATTATTGATGAAATTAGTATGGTTAGAGCTGATTTACTAGACGGAATTGATCAAGTAATGCGTCGCTATAAAAACCGTAATAAAGTTTTTGGTGGTGCGCAAATTTTAATGATTGGCGATTTGCAACAATTGGCGCCAGTGGTAAAACCAAACGAATGGAGCTTACTCCAATCTCATTATAATACGGTGTATTTTTTTAGTTCAAAAGCGTATCATGAAGCCAATGTTGTTTCTATAGAATTAAAACATATTTACCGTCAGAAAAACGAGCGTTTCATCAATATATTAAATGAAATCAGAAACGATACTTTATCAAATGAATCTGCGGCTATTTTAAATGAACGTTACAACCCTAGCTTTTCTCCAACAGAAGAAGAGGGCTATATTACACTAACAACTCATAATAATAGAGCCACTGCAATTAATAGTTCGGAGCTAGAAAAATTAAAACCATCAACTGCTTTTTTCAGAGCAGAGGTTACTGGGAAATTCAATGAAAATGCTTTTCCGAATGATGAAAGATTAGCCTTAAAAATAGGAGCTCAAGTCATGTTTATTAAAAATGACAGCTCGCAAGAAAAAAAATATTACAACGGGAAAATAGGAATTATTACCGACATCAATACTGATGCAGTTACTGTACAATGTGGAAATGAAATTGATGAAATAGTCACAGAAAAAGAAACTTGGGAGAATATCAATTACTCCATCAACGAGGAAACGAAAGACATTACAGAAGACATTACTGGTTCATTTTCTCAAATTCCGTTACGCTTGGCTTGGGCAATTACCATTCATAAAAGTCAAGGGTTGACGTTTGAAAAAGCAATTATTGATGCCGAGGCTTCTTTTGCACACGGACAAACGTATGTTGCATTGAGTAGGTGTACTTCTTTAGAAGGCATTGTTTTAAAAACGAAGATTAGCAGCAACGCCATTATTAATGATGCAAAAGTTGGTTCGTTTAATAAAAAGGTGGAAGAAAACCATCCTGATGAAGCAATATTGATTGCCTCTGAAAAACAATTTCAACTGAATTTGATTTCAGAAATCTTTGATTATCAGCAATTTTTATATCCAACAACACGATTGATTGATGTTTTTTATAAAAACAGAACCAGTATAAAAGGAGAAGTTATCGATCATTTAGAAACGATAAAAGATGCTGGAATTGTAGCGTTGTTAAAAATTGCAAACGGATTTAAAATTCAATTAAGCACTATTTCAGAAGAAGAGACATTGCCAGAAAATAGTACTGCAATTCAAGAACGTTTTACAAAAGCGGTGGGTTATTTCATCGATCAAACCAAAAAAAATATTCAAAAGCCACTAAGTGCTATTTCTTTTTCTTCGGATAATAAAGCGGTGAAAAAAGATTTTGACAAACAGTTTGAAGTACTTCAAGAAAAACTGGAAGAGAAATTATTCGCGCTTCAAAAAATGATCGCTGGTTTCAACGCAAAAACCTATTTGCAAGTAAGAGCAAATGCCGTTTTGCAAAATATAGAAATACCAAAGAAGAAAAAAGTTGCCTCTAAAAGAGATCCAATTATTGCTTTAAAATTAAGAGCCTTAAGAGATGATATTTCCAAAGCAGAACACATTCCGCATTTTCAAATTTATACGCAAGAAACATTATACCTACTCTGTGATGTGTTGCCAAGAACAGAAAAGGAGTTGTTAAAGGTAAACGGAATGGGAAAAATTAGAGTCACAAAATATGGTGCTGAAATTTTAGAAGTAATAGAAGACTATTGCAAAGAAAATGGCATCAATCATTTGAATCAGCAAAAAAAGGAAGATAAAAAATCAACAAAACAGGTTTCTTTTGAATTGTTTAAAAGCGGGTTGTCTGTCAAAGAAATAGCCACAGAACGCAGTTTAACAAACGGAACTGTTGAAGGTCATTTGGCAACATTTATTCCGTCTGGAGAAATTGATGTTTTAGAGTTAATAGCGCTTAAGCGGTACAAAAAAATTATCAAAATTATTGAAAACACAGAGTTTAAAACCCTAACTGAACTGAAAGGAAAAGTAGACAATAGTTTTACTTTTATGGAATTAAGAATGGTTTTATTAGCTAGAGAACTATAGTTAATTACGCCGCTTTACAAAAATAAAAACCCCGAGCAATGCTCGGGGTTTTTATTTTAAATACTTTTAAACTTATGCTTCTTCAGTACCTATTTTGGTAGATAAGTGAAACTCTTGATAGGTTTGTAATAAACTTAATAACGCCCCAACCAAATCTTTCGTTTCTAATAACACACTAAAGTATAATGTAGTGTTTTTAGGACTTGTTTCGTCCGTTCTAATTCTAGCAACTTGCTTTTCAATTGAATCAGAAACATCATTTAACAACACTTGTTTTTCAACTAATATTTCATCTAACAGATCAAATGTTCTGTTTTCAAAAACGGTGCTTACTTTGTCCAATAAGTCTGTTAATTGATTGTCAATTTGCTTTAAATCTTTTAACTGCCCTTTCTTTAAGTTTTTATGATTATTGTTAACATGTTTAAAACTTGCTCTTGAGATGTAACTAATAGATTGTGCAACATCTTGTAAGTATCCTAATACTAAAATATAGAATCTACTTGCTTGTACAGAAGTGTCGTCTAGCGATTTAATAAAGTAGAAAACACCATCTTTTAGATCATCAATCTCATTATTTAATTTCTCTACGTGTTTCTCTGTTTTACGCAATTTATTTAAATCGTGGTTTGCTAAATCATTAACAACGTTTGTATATAATTTATTCACTCTTGAAGCCACTTCTGCAATATGATCAGAGCTTTCTTCAATCACTCCATTAATAGTGATCAATTCTTCTCTTTCAATATACATTTGCTTCTTCACTTCTTGTGATTTCTTTTTATGTCTAATCGAATTTCTTGTAATCATCCCAAATACAGCTAACAGTAAAAAACCTACCATTACAATACCTCCTAGGCTGATTAAATACGCAACTACCGCAGCAGCTAAGAAAGCAACTAAAGCCGTCATAAACCATCCACCAATTACACTTAATACACCAGCAACTCTATACACTGCACTTTCTCTACCCCAAGCTCTATCTGCTAAAGAAGTACCCATAGCAACCATAAAAGTTACATATGTTGTTGATAATGGTAATTTTAACGAAGTCCCAATAGAAATTAAAATTCCGGCTACAATTAAGTTCACAGAAGCTCTAATCATATCAAAAGCTGGCATTTCGTACGATTTATTTTTTGATAATTCGATGACTGGTTTTTTGAACTTATCATCTATAAAACTCAATGCTTTCTTTGGAACAATATAACTGATACCCACATTTAAACCCATTGCAGCTCTTACCACTACTCTAGATATTGGGTTGGGTTGAAATTTTTCATGCCCTTCTCCTTGACGAGACAGGTTGATTCCTGTTTCAATAACTGTTTTTGCTTTTTTAGAGGTCCAAATGGTAATTACCATTATCGCTCCAGCAAGTAACAACAACCAAACATTAGAGGGTACTTTTTTTGCTAAAACACCCATTGAGAATGCATCAGCAGCAACACCAGATGCTTGCCAAGCTTCATACGAATTCCAAGCAGCAATTGGCACTCCAATAAAGTTTACCAAATCATTACCAGCAAAAGCCAACGCTAACGAGAACGTCCCTATTCCAATAATTACCTTTAAGATATTCACTTTAAATAGTTTAATCAGCAATTGAGATACTACAGACCAAAAAGTAAATCCTATCAATAATATAACTGCTAAATTTCCTTCAATTAAATATTTAATATCTTGATAATAAGGCGTTCCTTTTAATCCTTTAATAATAATAAAATAAGTGATTGCAGTAATTGCAAATCCACCGAATAATGCATTTACATAGCTAGGTCTACTTTCTATATGGAAAGAATAAATTAGCCTAGAAGCAAATTGTACAATTGCCCCAATTGAGAACGCGACGACGACCGAGAGTAGGATCCCAAAAATAATAAACATTGCTGTTTCTGTATTGATATACCTTCCTAAATCTGCTGCTGTTTCTCCTGAATCTGTCGTATATATTTTAATCAACGCTATTGCAACAGCGGCTCCTAACAATTCAAATACAATAGATACTGTAGTTGATGTAGGCATCCCTAATGAGTTAAAAACATCTAACAATAAGATATCTGTAATCATTACGGCCATAAAAATATACATGATTTCATTGAAGTAGAATTCACTCGGAACAAAAATTCCTTTACGTGCTACTTCCATCATTCCGCTTGACGTTATAGAACCAACAAAAACCCCTAAACTAGCAATAATAAGTATCTTTTTTACTGAAATTGCTTTTGATCCAATTGCAGAATTTAAAAAGTTAACGGCATCATTACTAACACCTACTACTAGGTCAATGATTGCTAAAACGGTTAATGCTATCAGCATTAAAATGTATGGATTATCCATAAGTATCTTTTTTATTTTTGTTTTACAAATGTATGTACACGCAACTTCTTGTATGTTACGGGTATGTTATCTTTTACTCTTTTAAAAATGTATGTCTAGTTGCAATCTATACATTAGTTGGTTGGTCCCGCTTACGATATCCATATAACTAACATCAGATTGTACTTTTAATTTATGCCCTACTATGTATTTTGAAACACCCATTGTATACTGGTTTTCAGCGCCTTTATGCAAAAATTGATCGTAGGTTACATTTGTATATCTACCTGTAAGCTCCCAGTTATTTTTAAATAAGTACCCACTCATTACGTTTAAACTATTACCTGTTTGCACTTTATCTCCAGTTAATGAATTGTCAGCGTTTTTTGCCAAAGGATCTGCAGCGTCTCTAAATGCATATTCTCCCATAAAAGAGAATCCTTTATATTTTAACATGGTATCTACAAATAACGTTGAAATGTTTGTTTGATAAAACCCAGTGTCATTTGTCATATAAGAACCTTGGTTACTTCTATTTTTTACAGCGTTATTATTTAAATCATAACTAGCTGCAAAGGCCCATTTTAAATTTTCTTCTCTTTTTAAATCTCCTCCAATATAGTCTCCTTTACCTGTAAAGTTTCCAAATGGCAACAATTCAACTCTTGCCGTATATTGAAATCCGCCTAAATTACCCGTCGTTACATTTCTACCCTCACCTTGTGCAATAGAAAAAGCTTCTTTTACAATAAAAGCATCAGAAATAGTAAAATGGTGTCTTAATTGAACCCCCATATCTCTATCAATATTAAACCGTTTGTTTAATAAAGATCTATCTACCAATTGCATGTTTGCAGAAGAAACAACACGCTCTCTATTTCCTGGTAATTTTGTTTGACCCACCCAAAGAACAAAGTTTTCGTGAAAATTCCATTTTACAACTGCATCTAATATATATCTAGGCGCATTGTTTGTATACACAGAAGCACCTCCTATATCTTTATTAGAAAGGCCCAACTCTAGTTTGTATTGTAATTTTGGAGAAAATGCAAAACCGCTAAACTTTAATCTAGCTCTTCTAACCAACATCGAGCTTCTAAGGCTAGAGATTCCGTTGTCTTGAGAATCCCAAGTAGAAGTTCCTAAAAACTGCATTCTTGCTGCTATTTTCATAGACCAAGAATTGTCTTCCCCTGTCAAATTAAACAGTCCTTTCCCAAATTTTGGAGCATTTGCTTCTTGTGCACTTACTATTTTGATACACAATAGCAAAACAACAATTGTTGTGATGTACGTTTTCATTATCGTATTCGTTTTGTTACTACAAATAACCAATACCAATGTTAACTTAATGTTTCTAAATTATTATGAAAGTGCTAAAAAAATTACCTTTTTTGAAGGCAATAAAACGTACTTATTACTAAAGTTGACAAAAATGACACTATAAATAACGAATACCCTTATTACAATCCCGTTTTATTAAGAGCCTCCTCCTATTTATTATTTTATCTTTGAAGAAACCAATATTGCAGCGATACTCCTATGTCAACTGAAAAATTTTCTAACAATCTTATCTCAGAAACGAGTCCATACCTACTACAACATGCTCACAACCCTGTTAATTGGTATGCTTGGAATGATGAAACATTAAATTTAGCCACAAAAGAAAATAAGCTGTTGTTAATTTCAATTGGATATTCTTCTTGTCATTGGTGTCATGTAATGGAGGAAGAAAGTTTCGAGAATGAAGAAGTAGCCAATATTATGAATCAATATTTTATCAATGTAAAAGTTGATAGAGAAGAAAGACCAGATATTGACCAAATTTACATGAATGCCATTCAAATAATGACGAGTCAAGGAGGTTGGCCTTTAAATTGTGTTGCCTTACCAGATGGAAGACCGGTTTGGGGAGGAACCTATTTTAAAAAAGAAGATTGGGCAAAAACATTATTTCAACTTGGAAACCTTTACATTTCTAAACCAGAAATAGTTATTGAATATGCTGAAAAATTGACATTAGGAATTCAAGAATCGAGTATCGTAAATGTGCATACAGAAGACGTAGAATTCACGAATGAATATCTAAAAGACACTGTTGAAAAATGGAGTATGTATTTTGATGATGCGTTAGGTGGTTTAAATAGAGCTCCGAAATTTCCGATGCCAAATAACTATCATTTTCTATTAAGACATGCATATCAAAACAATGATGAAGTATTAATTAAGTACGTAAACAACACCTTAACTAAAATAGCCCTTGGCGGAATATTTGATCACATAAATGGTGGTTTTTCTCGATATTCTGTTGATACAAAATGGCATATTCCACATTTTGAAAAAATGCTGTACGACAACGGTCAATTGGTAAGTTTGTATGCAGATGCCTATTTAATCACAAAAAATGAGCTTTATAAAGAAACCATAATTAACACCTTGCAATTTATTGAACGAGAATTGTTAGATGAATCTGGAGGCTTTTATTCCGCAATTGATGCAGATAGTTTAGATAAAAACAACACGCTTGAAGAAGGTGCTTATTATGTGTGGACAAAGCCCGAATTGGAAAAAATACTTGCAGATGATTTTGAGTTGTTTTCTAGCTATTATAATATAAATTCTTTTGGATTTTGGGAGCATAATAACTATCATTTAATACGGAATCTAACGGATGATGAATTCTCAACAAAGCATAAAATTCCCAAAAAACAACTAAAAGAGAACGTTCTTTTTTGGCAAAAGACGCTTTTAAAAGAAAGAGAGAATAAAAAATACCCAAGGTTAGATGATAAAATTTTAACATCTTGGAATGGCATCATGCTAAAAGGGTATATTGACGGATACAGAGTTTTAAATAACACGCATTATTTAAAAACAGCGATTCATAACGCTACGTTTATTGAGCAACATCTTATTAAAGAAGATTATACACTGTATCATAATTACAAAAACGGTACAGCAACAATAAACGGATACTTAGAAGATTACGCTGCTATTATCGATTCTTTTATTGCGTTGTACGAAATCACTTTTAACGAAAAGTGGCTGACGATTGCAAAAAACCTAACAGATACTTGTTTTGATTATTTCTTTAATCCAGAAACAAAAATGTTTTATTTCACCTCAGAAAAAGACACAAAACTAATTACTAGAAAAACAGAAATAGAAGATAACGTGATGCCTTCTTCGAATTCTATGATGGCTAAAAACCTGCACAAACTAGGTCGTTTTTACAACAATGCTCATTACTTAAAAACAAGTAAGCAGATGTTGAAAAATATGATTCCAATGATGCAAAACTATGGTTCTGCATATTCTAACTGGCTAGATTTATATAGCAATTTTAGCCAAGAATATTATGAAATTGCTATTTCTGGTGCGGATGCAAAAGAGAAATTACACGAAATTAATCAAGAATATATTCCGAATAAGTTACTTTGTGGCTCCTTAACAAAAAGTGCCCTACCTTTATTACTTGATCGCTTTAACAAAAACAAAACGTTACTGTATGTTTGTGTAAATAATACGTGTCAACTTCCCTTGGAAAAAACGAATGCTGCTTTAAAACTAATTAAAAAATAAAGATGGAAAAATATCTAAAAATTGGCGAAGAATTTTTAACAACCTATGGCCCAAGTGTTTTAAAAGCACTGATCATTTTAATCATTGGTTTATTTGTTATTAAACTGATGCTAAAATTGACTAAAAAAATCATGCAAAAATCTAATGTAGATATTACTTTACAGAAGTTTTTTGGAGACTTATTAGGCTGGGCTTTAAAAGTACTATTGTTTGTAACTGTAATAACACAACTTGGTGTTCCAACAACTTCTTTTGTTGCTATTCTTGGTGCAGCTGGTTTGGCTATTGGTTTAGCCTTACAAGGTTCTTTAGCTAATTTTGCTGGTGGTGCTTTAATTATGATTTTTAAACCCTTTAAAATTGGAGACTATATTAAAGCTCAAGGAGAAGAAGGTACTGTAAAGAGCATTGAGATTTTTACAACCAAATTAAATTCAGTAGACAATAAAGAAATTATCATTCCAAATGGAAGTTTATCTAATAGCAGTATTATTAATTATTCTACAGAAGAGAAGCGCAGAGTTGATTTAAAGTTTGGTGTTTCTTATGATGCTGACATTAAAGAGACTAAAAATGTACTTGCATCCATTGTAAATAATCACCCGTTAATATTAAAGGACCCTGCTCCTGTTGTTTTATTAGTAGAATTAGCAGATAGCTCAATTAATTTTGCGGTACGTTCTTGGGTTGAATCAGCGAACTATTGGAGCGTTTACACAGACGTTTTAGAACAAACTAAAGAAGCTCTTGATGCAGCAGGAATTGAAATTCCGTATCCACATCAAGTACATATTAAAAAGTAGGTTTCTTTTTCTTTTCAGGAATTACAATAAAATCTTTCAAATAAAAAGGTTCAAAATAAGCGACATCTTCGATGTCGTTTTTTTTGTATTTACCATACGCCAAAGAGCACATTTCTTTTGCAGATGGAAATTTATCTTCAATAAAAACAGCATTTGTATGGGTAATTACAGCTTTACATTTTTCTGCGCCATCCCCAACAAAGTAAATACGTTCCTTTTCTAAATATTCAGAAAATGAATTTTCATCTATTATCTCTGCTTTAATATCTCTAACTTGTTTGAAATCACTGTCAAAAACAGCAGAATACACTTCCATTCTTCTAGCATCTAACATCGGAATTATCTTTCCAGATTCAATTGGTAAACAATGCGCTAAAGATTTTAATGTGTCTATTGCTATTAAAGGGGTGTCTAAAGAAAAACTTAGTCCTTTTGCAGCAGAAACGCCTATTCTTAATCCTGTATAAGAGCCTGGACCTTTACTTACAGCAATTGCGTTTAAATCAGATACTGAAATTTCAGCCTCTTTTAGAACCTCATTTATATAAGAATGTAACACTTCTGCATGAGAATAATTACCGTTATTTAATTCTTTAACAGCAAGTAACACTCCGTTATTTGATACACTAACTGAGCAGTTTTTAGTAGCGGTTTCTATATTTAAAATGTACGTCAATTCAATTCTTTTTGCAAAGATACATTATGCCTCAAATAAAACATAAAGTTTATGATTATAAGTTAAAATCATTAAAATGCTTTGATTTATACTTTAAGCGTGTTATTTTTAGGGTTAAATTCAATTAGCCATACATACCTCTTGAAAAATTACCTCAAATACTTTATCCTTCTTTTTATTGTCGTACTAAGCAGCTTTGTTTTTACTTCAAAACCGGATACAATTGAATTAGAAACAACCTCCACAGAGAAAGGGAAAGATTCAATTATAGTTAAAGAGGAAATTATTGCTATAAAATATTATTCAGAATTAAAGACAAAAAGCGTTACGCATAAATTAGATTCTTTATTAAAGAGGATTCATAAAAGACAAGATTTTCATGGGTCTATTTTAGTTGCACAAAAAGGGAAAGTCATTTACCAGAATCAAGTTGGGACTGCAGATTTCAGAAAAAAGAAACCTTTAAATAAAGAATCTGTATATCAATTAGCTTCTGTAAGCAAACAATTTACAGCGGCTTCAATTTTACTATTAGTAGAAAGAAATCAACTAAAGTTAACGGATACTGTTACTACATATTTTCCTAAATTTCCTTTCAAAAATATCACTATTAAGCATTTATTACATCACACTTCTGGTTTACCAAAATACTTTTGGGTAGCAGAACATGAATGGGAAGAAAGTCATCCTCCTAACAATATAGAACTGATGAACTTTATAGAAACTAGCAGTACAGCTTCACTATTTTTTCGTCCAGGCAGACGATTTGATTATTCTAATACTGGGTATTTTGTTTTGGCTTCTATTGTTGAGAAAATTTCTAATACCTCGTTTTCTGACTTTATTCAAACCAATATTTTTGACCCTTTGCAAATGAATGATTCTTTTGTGTATAGTTATAAAAACAATCCAATAAAAGAAAATCAACTAAGCGGTTATCGACTTTATAGAGGTTGGAGACATTTAAAAATTGGAGGTACAGTGAATGATGCTGTCGTTGGAGATAAAAATATCTACGCAACAAATGAAGATCTATTTAAATGGATAGACGGACTGAATACTGGTAAAATAATCTCTAAGACATCTTTAGAGCAAATGTATACAAAAGGTGAAACTAGATATGGCAGAAAGGTACCCTATGGCTTTGGATTTAGAATAGATACGAATACAGATGAAAAAGTAATATTCCATTTTGGAAAATGGAACGGATTTAGCACAGGCATCTCTCAATATGCAAATGATTTAGTAATCATTATTCTAGAACACACCAGCTACAGGGCAATGGGAACATTAACTAAAAAAGTAAAAAGGATCGTTAAAAATAATTTTGACACCTAGCCTACTAGGTTTACTGTATTAAAAAACTCCTAGTACAAGTACTAGGAGTTTTTTAATGTTTTATGTTTTCAGTATTAATCTAAAATAGATTCACCATAATAAAATTTTAATACTTTTGATTTAAAGACATAATCAAATTTAGATCTAATTAAAGTCGATTCTGCATTTACTAAGCGGTTTCTAACTTGATCAAGCTCAAATAAAGTCATTGCTCCAAAATTATATCTTTCTTGTGCGTTTTTATACGCTTCTTGCTGAGCGTCTAATGAAGTCTTAGATGCTTCATAGCTTTTCAATGCCGCTTTTGCATCTAAGAATGCTCTTTGTATAATTTGCTGTAAGTTTAATTTAGCGCTTTCTAGGCTTAATTCACTTCGTTCTTTATTGATAATAGATTTCGTAACATTTACCTTATTCTGGAACCTATTAAAAACAGGAATGCTTAAAGACAGTCCTAAACCATACCCTAAATTGTCATTCAATTGTTTGAAGAAATAATCATTCCCTCTTAACCCTTGAAAAATTGTATACCTATGACTAAAATTTGTCCCTGCACTTGCCGATGCCGATAAGGTTGGTAAAAACCCACTCTTAGCAATATCAATACCAATATCTGCTTGTTTAATTCCAATTTTTGCTGATAATATTTCTGGCCTGCTATTCACTGCTTTTCTAAAAACAGCATCTGGACTTTTAAACATTAAAGAAACAGAAGGTGCTTCAACGTCTATCGGTGAAACATCAAAATTGCTAGGATTTACTTGTAATAATTGAGCCAACTGCAACAATGCTAAGTTTAATGTGTTTTCAACTGAAATTACATTTTGAGCATCATTTGCATACGTAGACTTAGCATTTAACAACTCTCCTTTAGGCTTAGATCCTGCATCTACTAAGTTTTTGGCAATATTAATTTGGTTCTTGCTAATCTCTGCTTGCACTTTCGCAACTGTTAAATTTTCTTTTGCAAACAAAATATTTAAATACGAATTCACAACGTTCAATGCAATATCGTCTTGAATCTTACTTAATTCTAATTTGCTTTTGTCAACCCCAAGCTGCGCATTTTTATATGAATTTAACAATCTAAACCCATTAAACACCGTCATTCTACTATTTAAACTATATGAAGAACTAAAACTTGTTGAAGATATACGTCCATTAGTTACAGGGTCAATTGTTGAACCAAAATTTAAATTTGCTCCAGATGAAGCATTTAAATTAGGTAAAAAATTTCCTTTTGCTCCAACGACATCTTGTTTTAAAGATTCTAGGTTTAAAGCATTCTGTTTGATCGTAATATTGTTTTTTAAAGCATGGCCTACTGCTTCTTTTAAATTCCACTTTTTTTGAGAAATTCCCGAGAAAGAAAAAGCAATTAATGCGATAATTGCTAAAATTTTTGTTTTCATTAATCCTTTTTTGTTAGTTCTTATTCACTCTTTTCATTATGATGTAATTGCAACGTCAAAATAAATAAAACAATATGTAGTTGTTTTTCTATAGATTCCAAAAATACTAAAACCTTTTTTTTTGAATGCTATTGATGATTTTCGAACACCTATTTATTTGACACTGCTTATATGACGAATAAAAGTAGAATATGTTACAATTAATTCTTTATTGGAGTGTTAATTTTTAATCCTCTTTTTATATCTAAATAATACATACGCTAAAAGACCTACTAATAGATAAGGAAAGAGCATTAAGTAGGTTATTCCAGAATTAATTCCTTCTGCCATTTCTTGCCCTCCATTTTCTACCACAGCTTTACACATAGCACATTGTGCATTTGCGTCTAAAGCAAATAATAGAACAGCTATTAAAGCAATGCTTTTTTTCATAATTAACTATAATAAGGAGAAATCATTAGGTAAACGACAACACCTGTTATTGCTACATATAACCAAAGTGGAAAAGTGGTTTTAGCAATCTTCTTGTGCTCAGCAAACTTCCCTAATTTTGCTCTCATAAAGGTAATTAGCACAAATGGTATTACAACGATAGATAGTAAAATATGTGTTATTAATATAAAGTAGTATACATATTTAAGAACCCCTTCTCCACCAAAGGTGGTAGATTCTGATGTCATATGATATGCTATATACATCAACAAAAACAACACTGAACAAATAATCGCTGATGTATTTAATTGCTCATGTAATTTTTTATTTCCTTTTTTGATTGCGAGCACTGCAGCTATTAATAAAAGAGCTGTTACCCCATTTATAGTTGCATAAATAGGTGGTAAAAATGTTAATGGCTCAACATCAAATCCTAAGCTTTTTAAGTTTACGCCAAACAATGCTGCTACAGCTAAAGGAATAACAATAGACAAAGCGGTTATTATTCTGTTGTATTTTTTTTCTTGATTATGCATACAATTATTCGTTTAATAATATTTTAATATCTTCTTTCAATTCTTTTATTTGATCTGGAAAACCGCTTTCTTCTAAAGCTCTGTAATACATAATTGGATTTCCATGTGTGTCTTTTCTAGAGCGAATAACCCCGTCTTTATCTATTAATGCAAATAAACCAGAGTGTTCAAAACCACCATGATCTCCATCACTATTTCCTGCATATAATTTAAATCCTTTATTAGACAAGTCATACACATATTCTTGACTTTTACCGGTTAACATTTGCCAGTTTTTACTTGTAATGTTATGGTCCTTTCTATATTGATTTAACACTTTTGGAGCATCTAAATCTGGAGTGATAGAAAAGGATGCAATTCCGAAATTTGGGTTTCCATAAAATTTATTCTGAACATCAATCATCTTTCTGTTCATAATTGGGCAAATTGAAGGGCACGTTGTAAAGAAAAACTCAACAACATATACTTTTCCTTCAAAGTATTTATTTGTTATTCTGTTTCCATTCTGATTTGTAAACTCAAAATCAGGCACTTTGGTAAACGCAACTAAATCAGTTTTTTGAAACTTTTTTACCACTTTAGGAACAACATATATTCCAAAAAGCAATAGTATAAATGAGATCCCTATATATGAATAATTTTTTTTCATCTTTTAAATTTTTCGTCTTCTACGTTTCTCTTTTTCTAACGATTTTTTTAATTGGTAGTATATAATTTCGATGTCTTTTTTCATCTTGTTTTTAAGATCATTTACCGAATTCATATTATATCCATACAATCTACCGTTCTCAGTATCTTCATCATCTTTTCTGCCTCTTAAGCGCAACGCTCTATCAATAATAAAGGTGTATTCAGAGCTTAAGTTGTCTTTTAATGTATAAGGAGAATCAAAGCTCTTAAACAGGCTTTTAATTTCTTCTGCATCCATAAAAACAAATTTCCAATTTTCTATATCCGTATATGTTTTTAATTTTTTCTTTAAAGCATCTATTTGACTTTCTGTTCCTTTAGGTGTAATTAATACCGATTGAAAATAAAGGCTTTTACGATATCTTTTATAGATCACTTCATTTAAATTAAAAAGCCCTCCTTTTTCATTTTCTATATCTGTTCCTAAAAAACTAACTACAGAAAAATGGGCATTAAAGGTTACATCCCCTTTTACATCCTCTACTTTTTCTGTTAAGATTGGTAGGTTTGCATGATGATAAATTCCTAATGAAAGAAATATATAAAAAACTAACGGCCCTAAAAACAGGACTGATAAAATGATTCCTTTTTTGATTTTATTTTTCTCCATATTGCAAAAAAAAAGGTGGTAAAAACCACCTTAATATTTTATAGAATATCTTAGTAATTCCATTTAGTTAACGGAGACATTGTATCAAACAAATACCCTCCTTCTATCAATAATAATGCTACTAAATAACAGATTAAGAATACAGCAGTCCAAACTACAGAACGCCTAAGCCATTTTGTCTCACCTTCCATGTGCATAAATGCCCATGTAATTCCGTAAGCCTTAGCAATCGTTAATAGTATGAAGATCCAGTTTAATGGACTAGTTCCTAAAAAACTTGTTAAATATAAAAAATCAGGTTTTACAATCCCTAATATTACTTCTACAATTGTTATTCCAGATAATATCCAAAATACTTTCCAGATTCTACCCGTATTAGATTCGTGTGCGTGTGCCATTTTCTTTGTGCTTTTTTATAATTATACTAAGTAGAAGAAGGTAAATACAAATACCCAAACTAAATCTACAAAGTGCCAATATAACCCTACTTTTTCTACCATTTCATAATGTCCTTTTCTTTCATACGTACCGATGATGACATTAAAGAATATGATGATATTTAATATTACTCCTGAGAATACGTGGAATCCGTGGAAACCAGTAATAAAGAAGAAGAAATCTGCAAAAATCGGATTTCCATATTCGTTAAATTTAAGGTTCGCTCCTTCTACAACTTGCTTTGCGTTTAATAAGTAGCGAGCACCTTCTTCTCTTGATAAAATAATTTTTTTCTTTGTTTCAGGGTCTATTCTTTCTATTCTAATTTGAACAGAAGCATCGTGCTGGTAAGAACTTAGAACTTGATTTAAAGAATAGTTAGGTAAGGTTTCAGAACCTTCAAACCATAATCCATTTTTTCTAGTATGGGGTGTTCTTTCTCCATATTCTCCTACTACAAAATCAGCTAATGCTATTTGATGATTGTCTTTTACAAATTGTAAAATTTTACCATCTTTAGTTTGTACTGCTCCGTAAGAACCACCAATAAAGTTTTTCCATTCCCAAGCTTGTGAGCTTAAAAAGATTACACCTCCAATAATAGTAAGCAACATATAAAATGTAACTTTCTTTTTATTCATTTGATGTCCTGCATCAACAGCTAATACCATTGTTACAGAAGATGCAATTAAAATAAAAGTCATTAATGCTACATAGTACATTGGTGCATGTACTCCGTGTAAAAATGGAAAGTGTGTAAATACCTCATCGGCTATTGGCCAAGAATCAATAAACTTAAATCTTGTTAAACCGTAAGCGGCTAAAAATCCAGAAAAAGTTAATGCATCTGATACGATAAAAAACCACATCATCATTTTTCCGTAACTAGCTCCGAAAGGCTTAGCTCCGCCTCCGCCCCAAATGGCTTTTTTGTCAGTGTTTGCAGCAATATTTGCTCCCATAAATATCTATGTTAATTATTTTTAAAATAGTTTGTCAAAATTACGCAATTTTCATCATCTAATAAAATAGAAAAAGAAAAATAGGTAAACCCAAAGTACTCCAACAAAATGCCAGAATATTGCACCTAGCTCAAAACCAAGAGTTTCCGTGGCATTATACTTAGATTTAAAATGATTATAAATTACTACTAATAATACAATTAGGCCTGCAATTAAGTGCAAAACATGCATAAAAGTGATTCCAATTATAAAAGATGTTGAAACAGTACTGTTTGGTCCTGTAAAAAACAGCCCCATTCTTTTTAATTGATTAAAGCCTTCATATTGGTAATATATAAAACCAACTCCTAAAATCAGTGTTATTAAAAGCAATATAAAACTCACTTTAAGATTGTCTTTTTTAAGTGCTTTTAGAGAAATTAATAAGGCGATACTACTTAATACAATTAAGGCTGTACTTATATAAAAAGACATTGGTAAATCAAAAGACACCCAATCTTCTCTTTTTCTACTAACAACATAAGCACTTGTTAATCCTGCAAAAAACATGGTCATGCTTATCATGGAAATCCATAACATTGGTTTAGCTGATTTCCCTTTTGCGGTTTTTAATTCTTTTTGTAAACTTTCTTGACTCATTTTATTTAATGTAAAAATTTATCTACTACATATATTATCTGTACTAAGGTGATATAAAGTACACTTGATAACATTAATTTTCTTGCATCAACATTAGATTCTGATTTATATAATTGCACACCATAATATAGCATACTACCACCTACCAACGCAATAATTACTGCAGTTAGTGGATATATATAAAAAGCTCCTGTAGCTTTTAACACTGGAGCTATAGAAACTAAAATCATTATAATCGTATAAAAGATAATTTGCTTAATTGCTCCTTTGTCTTTTTTACCCATTGGCAACATACTAAATCCTGCTTTTTTATATTCTTCAAACTGTAACCATCCTATTGCCCAAAAGTGAGGGAACTGCCAAAAGAACTGAATTAAAAACAAAAACCCCGCTTCTATACCAAATTGATTTGTTGCAGCAACCCACCCTAACATAAAAGGAATTGCGCCAGGTAAAGCACCAACAAAAACAGCTAAAGGAGAAACAGCTTTTAAGGGCGTATAAACACTTGTGTATAAAAAGATAGAGATTGCTCCAAACAAAGCTGATTTCTCATTTATAGCATATAGTATAGCGATGCCAAGTATCGTAAATGTAATCGCAATAGCCAAAGCGCTAGAAACTTTCATTCTCCCTGTTGGCAAAGGTCTATTCATAGTCCTTTTCATTAAGGCGTCTGTATCTTTCTCTATTACTTGATTAAAAGCGTTTGACGCTCCAACCATTAAATATCCTCCAATTGCCAATTGTATTACAATCCATACATTAACAACATCTGCCCCTAGTAAATAACCAGCAACAGAAGAAAAAACCACACTTAAAGACAAACCTACTTTTGTAAGTTGCTTAAAATCTGATATAAAACTTTTAAGAGAAGTCTTTTGTGCTACTTGTGAAATCGAATCCATTTATACTTTTAAAATCTTTTGCAAAGATATTTTATTCTCCTTTAATTTCTATGTTTTTTAGTCGATAAATACCCTATTAAAAAAAGATTAAAAAAAGATTAAAAAAATTTTGGTAATTCCTTTTTTGTATTACCTTTGCAGCCGCATGTGAAACACATGCTAGTTCTTTAAAACATGACTGCGAAAGTAGCTCAGGGGTAGAGCATCACCTTGCCAAGGTGGGGGTCGCGGGTTCAAATCCCGTCTTTCGCTCTATTTCATTAAAAGATCCAATGCTCAAGTGGTGGAATTGGTAGACACGCCGGACTTAAAATCCTGTGCTCTTTGGGGCGTGCGGGTTCAAGTCCCGCCTTGAGTACTAAAAACTCTCTTAATCATCTGATTTTGAGAGTTTTTTTGGTTTTTAGGGCTACTATTAGGGCTACGAAATTGCTCCAAGGCAAGTTAGCGAAATGAGACAAACAAAGATTTGAGTTAAAACCTAGTTTAATGAATTTATCTATACTAAAGCGGTTTTCTAAAACTTATTAATGTTATTTCTTCTTCTTAGGCTTTCCAATATCAAAAGTATAGGCATAACCAAAAGTGACTGTTAATTCATTTAAAGCATTTTGATTGGTTGAAGTTCTAAATAATTGTACTGCATTTAAATTGAAATTATGTTTTTTAGAAAAAACTTCATTGGATGCATTTCTAATAAAAACATACCTGTCTTTTTCCCATAAACCAAAATCATTAATATTGTAATAATCTTCAAATAAGGTGTATTCCTCCTTTATTAAATTTTGTAATTCTTTTTTAGTCCAATAATAATAAGCGCCTTCTTCAAGTTCATTTTCACCATCTTTACTATCTGCATCAATGGAAGAATAGAACGCTCCGTCTGTTGCTGTTAATTCTTTTTCTACAAAACCTAATGTTTCTAAAACTACTGATTTGTACAATTCATTTTCACTTTCTTGATACGCCTTAGAATACAAACTCACCAATTGTGCATTATCGTATAACATTTTCTCAAAATGAGGGATGTGCCATTTTTTATCTGTAGAATATCTAGAAAATCCACCATTAATTTGATCGTTAATACCGCCAAAAGCCATTTTGGTTAAAGAAGTATTAAGGTGTGTTTTTATAGATGCATCTTCAAATTGATAACTGTATCTTAACAAAAATTCAAGAGCATTTGGCATTGGAAACTTTATATCTCCTTTTGTTCCTCCGTACTCTAAATCAAAATTGTTTTTCCATTTTTCAATACTATTTTTTACATCAATATCTTTAAAAGAAGTATCCTCTTTATTTAAAGTAATCAATTCAGATTTTTGAATTCCTTCAGTTAAGGATTGAAAATTTAGACAGATTTTGAATTGTTTTTTCTATTAAATTAAAGAAGCCATTAGAAGATAGAAAGATATAATAATTTACATAAAATGGACTAATTAGAAGTTGTTTCATTTGATGTATATATCATTGTATATGTTGTGGAGCATTTAGATAATTGAGGTTTCACAACATTTGTTTTAAATGTTGCTTAATTTATGACATTCAATTTTTAAGTATAAAACTACTTTTACTTTTTATCTGGAATACATTTAATTAACCATTAAAAAACCATAAAAATTGTATTATTTAGGATTAGATATAGGTAGTTCATCTGTAAAAGTTGCAATTGTAGAAGCTGCAACAGGAAAAAGTATTTTAAGTCTTCACGAGCCGCCAAATGAAATGGAAATTATGTCAATTCATAAAGATTGGGCAGAACAAGATCCTGAAATATGGTGGAAACATGTGTGTAAGGCTATAAAAAGAGTAATCTCAGAAGCTAACATTAATTATAAGAAAATACTTTCTATTGGTATTTCTTATCAAATGCATGGTCTAGTGGTATTAGACAACGTAGGGAATCCTTTAAGAAACTCCATAATATGGTGTGATAGTAGAGCTATAGAAATTGGTAATAAAGCTTTTAATGATTTAGGAGATGCTTATTGTGCTGAAAATCTGCTAAATTCTCCAGGTAATTTTACAGCTTCAAAATTGAAATGGGTAAAAGAGAACGAACCTAAAGTTTATGAGAAAATTCATAAAATTATGTTGCCCGGAGATTATATTGCTTACAGACTTACTGGTGAGATGAATACTACAAAAAACGGTCTTTCAGAGGGAATACTTTGGGATTATAAAAATAACTGTGTCTCTAAAGAGTTGTTAAATTACTATGGGATAGACAAAGAGTTAATTCCAACAATTGTAGAAAACTTCGAAAACCAAGGAAAAGTAAATGCAAAAGCTTCCGAGGAAACAGGTTTGGCACAAGGCATTACAGTTACTTACAGAGCAGGTGATCAACCTAATAATGCACTTTCTTTAAATATATTTAATCCTGGTGAAGTTGCTGCTACTGGCGGCACATCTGGTGTTATTTATGCAGTTACAAATAATTTAGAGTCTAAAGAATCATCAAGAATAAACAATTTTGCACACGTAAATTACACAAAAGAAAAACCAATAATTGGTAAGCTTTTATGTATTAATGGAGCAGGTATCCAATATCGATGGCTAAGAAATCATAGCATAGAAAATTCCTATGAAAATATGAATAGAAAAGCATCAAAAATTTCTGTAGGTTCAGATGGTGTTCAAGTAATACCTTTTGGAAATGGAGCAGAAAGAATGTTTAATAATAAAAATATTGGTACTCAGATCTGTAACATCAACTTAAATACGCATAGTCATGGACATTTGTATAGGGCAGCTCTTGAAGGTATTGCTTTTTCATTCGTTTATGGGATGGAAATATTAAAAGGCGATAATGCTATGATTAATGTTATTCGTGCAGGAAATGATAATCTTTTTAGGTCTGAAATTTTTTCTAATACTGTTGCCACATTAATAGGGCATGAAATAGAAATTTACAATACGACTGGAGCCATAGGAGCAGCAAGAGCTGCTGGTTTAATTGATAAAGATTTTAAGGCTTTTGGAGAAAGTATTACAAAGAACGATCATGTAATGACCTATATGCCATTAAAGAATAATGAGCCTTACAAAATGGCTTATAACACTTGGAAAAAAGAATTAGAACAAATTATTAAATATAAATAATCAAATTAATGAAAGAATATTTTAAAGGAATCGATAAAATAAAGTATGAAGGACATTTGTCAGATAATCCTCTAGCATTTAAATATTACGATCCTAATAAAGTTGTAGCAGGAAAAACAATGGCAGAATGGTTTAAATTCTCAATTGCATATTGGCACACTTTCTGCGGACAAGGATCTGATCCTTTTGGACCAGGAACACAAAACTTTGCTTGGGATCAATCTTCAGACCCAATTCAGGCTGCAAAAGACAAAGCAGATGCTGCTTTTGAATTTATGGACAAAATGGGTTTTGATTACTTCTGTTTTCATGATTATGATTTAGTGCAAGAAGGACCAACATTTGCAGAATCAGAAAAGCGTTTGGCTACTATTGTAGATTATATCAAAGAAAAAAAGAAAGCTTCAGGTAAAAAATTACTTTGGGGTACAGCCAACTGTTTTTCGAATCCAAGATACATGAATGGTGCTTCTACAAATCCAGATTTTAATGTATTGGCAAGAGCAGGAGGTCAAGTAAAATTAGCGATTGATGCTACTATTGCTTTAGATGGTGAAAACTATGTTTTTTGGGGTGGACGTGAAGGTTATATGTCTTTACTAAACACAGATATGGGACGTGAGTTAGATCATATGGGTCAGTTTTTAACAGTCGCAAGAGACTATGCAAGAGCGCAAGGGTTTAAAGGAACTTTCTTTATAGAACCTAAACCGATGGAACCAATGAAACATCAGTATGATTTTGATTCGGCTACCGCTATAGGTTTTTTAAAAGAATATGGTTTAGATAAGGACTTCAAAATGAATATTGAGGTAAATCATGCAACGTTAGCACAACATACCATGCAACATGAAATGGCTGTTGCTGCAAAAGCAGGCATGTTAGGAAGTATAGATGCCAACAGAGGAGATTACCAAAACGGTTGGGATACAGATCAGTTTCCAAACAACATTCAAGAAACTACAGAAGTAATGCTAGTTTTCTTACAAGCAGGTGGTTTACAAGGTGGTGGTGTTAATTTTGATGCAAAAATTAGAAGAAACTCTACAGATATGCAAGATGTTTTTCACGCACATATTGGTGGTGCAGATACATTTGCAAGAGCATTAATTACTGCCGATAAAATCATGCAATCTTCTTCATATAATTCATTAAGAGAACAAAGATATAGTTCTTTTGACGCTGGAAAAGGAAAAGAATTTGAAAACGGCAAATTAAGTATGAAAGATTTATACAAAATCGCTCAAGAAAATGGCGAGTTAGAATTACAAAGCGGAAAACAAGAATTGTTTGAAAATATAATCAATCAACATATTTAGAACTAAAAATCTTACAAGATAAAATTGTGAGGTTTTTTTATAATATTTAAAAATAAAATATGTTAGGAATCATTTCATTTATAGGCTTTACCTTACTTGTAGCCATTATTGCTTATTTAGCAACAAGAAAAACAAACGAGAATACTTCAGACGGCTATTTTTTAGGAGGAAGAAGTTTAACAGCAACCGTTATTGCGGGTTCGTTATTATTAACAAACCTTTCTACAGAGCAAATTGTAGGTTTAAATGGAAGCGCTTACGCAGATGGAATTTTAGTAATGGCTTGGGAAACTTTGGCAGCAATTGCAATGGTAATTACAGCCATCTATTTATTGCCAAGATATTTAAAAGGTGGTATTTCAACCATCCCCACATATTTAGAACGTCGTTTTGATTCAACTACAAAAGCAATGACTTCTGGTTTGTTTTTATCTGGCTATGCAATCGTTTTATTACCAATCGTTTTATATTCTGGTTCTTTAGGAATTAGTGGTATGTTTAATCTGCCAGAATTATTAGGAGTAACAGAATGGCAATCTATATGGATTTGTGTTATTAGTATTGGTGTCATTGGATCTATTTATGCCATTTTTGGAGGATTAAAAGCAGTTGCAGTATCAGACACCATAAATGCTGTTGGTTTATTAATAGGAGGATTATTAATTCCTTTTTTCGGGTTAATATCAATTAGTGATGACAATAGTTTTTTTGGTGGTATTGCTAAATTAACAAGTGAACATCCCGAAAAATTAAATGCTATTGGTAGCGCAGATTCTTCCATACCTTTTGCAACCATTTTTACTGGAATGATGTTGGTTCAATTATTTTATTGGGGAACCAATCAACAAATTATTCAACGTGCTTTAGGTGCTAAAAATTTAGCAGAAGGGCAAAAAGGATTAACATTAGCTGCTTTTATTAAAATATTAGGGCCAATAATTGTGGTTCTTCCTGGAATTATTGCCTATCATAAATGGGGAGGAGAAGTTTTGGCAAATAATGATGTTGCGTATCCTAGATTGGTTGCCGAAGTTTTACCAAAACCAATGATTGGTTTTTTTGCAGCAGTAATGTTTGGTGCTATTTTAAGTTCATTTAACTCTGCATTAAATAGTTGTGTAACTTTATTTGGTGTTGATATTTACAAACAATACATTAACAAAGAAGCAAAAGAGAAGAAAATAGTTACTATAGGTAAACGCTTTGGAATCTTCTTAGCAATACTTTCTATGTTTGTTGCACCTTTTTTATATTATGCTTCAGATGGACTTTTTGGGTATTTACAAACAGTAAATGGTGCTTATAGTGTACCAATTCTAACAGTTATTATTGTTGGAGTCTTAACAAAAAGAGTACCAGCAATTGCAGCAAAAGCAGGAATTATATTCGCATTTACATTTTATGTAACCTATATTATTTTATCAAAAGGTTTCGAAATGGATTTACCACATTTTCTACACGCTCAATTTGCAGCATTTGTGTTAACAATCATACTAATGTTAGTTATCGGAAAAATGAAACCAAGAAAAACAGATTATGTACAAAAATATACAAACCAAGTAGATGTTACACCTTGGAAACACGTAAAAGTTGTTGGTGTAGTTATATGTACAATTGTAATTTCTACCTACTTTATTTTTAGTTAACAATAAACAAATCAATATAATTATTAAAAAAACAAAATGAAATTTTTTATAGACACAGCAAACTTAAAGGAAATTGCAGAAGCACAAGCATTAGGTGTTTTAGATGGCGTAACAACAAACCCATCTTTGATGGCAAAAGAAGGAATTACTGGAGCAGAAAATATTTTACAACACTATAGAGACATCTGCGAGTTGGTAGATGGTGATGTAAGTGCAGAAGTAATTGCAACAGACTATGAAGGTATGGTTCAACAAGGGGAAGAATTAGCGGCTTTAAACTCACAAATTGTAGTAAAATTACCTATGATTGCAGATGGTGTAAAAGCCTGTAAATATTTTTCTGATAAAGGAATTAAAACAAACGTTACTTTAATATTTTCTGCTGGTCAAGCATTATTAGCAGCAAAAGCAGGCGCAACGTATATGTCTCCTTTTTTAGGAAGATTGGATGATATTTCTACAGATGGCTTACAACTGATATCAGACATTAGACATATTTATGATAATTATGGTTTTGATACGCAAATTTTATCAGCTTCTGTACGTCATACAATGCACGTGATTAACTGTGCTAAAATAGGTTCTGATGTAATGACTGGACCTTTATCATCAATCACAGGATTGCTAAAACACCCACTAACAGACAGTGGATTAGCAAAATTTTTAGAAGATTATAAAAAAGGAAACTAAATTGGAAACACAAAAACTACAAGATATAGTTTCGCAAACTAGAAGAGATATTTTAAGAATGGTACATAAAGTAAATTCTGGGCATCCAGGAGGTTCTTTAGGATGTACAGAATTCTTGGTAGCACTTTATAATGAAGTGATGACTTTAGATACAGATTTTAAAATGGATGGTGCAAATGAAGATTTATTCTTCCTTTCTAATGGTCATATTTCACCTGTTTTTTACAGCGTTTTATCAAGAAGAGGCTATTTCCCTGTAGAAGAATTAAACACATTTAGATTGTTAAATTCACGTTTACAAGGACACCCAACAACGCACGAAGGTTTACCAGGAGTAAGAATTGCATCTGGTTCTTTAGGTCAAGGAATGTCTGTTGCTTTAGGTGCTGCACAAGCAAAAAAGTTAAATGGAGATGATAAATTAGTTTATACTTTACACGGAGATGGTGAGTTGCAAGAAGGTCAAAACTGGGAAGCAATTATGTATGCATCAGGTAAGAAAGTAGATAATTTAATTGCAACAATCGATTTAAATGGACAGCAAATTGACGGTTCTACGGATACTGTTTTACCAATGGGAAGCATTAAAGCAAAATTTGAAGCATTTGGTTGGACTGTTTTAGAAGTTAAAGAAGGTAACAATTTAGAAGCCATTTTAAACGGATTAAAAGAAGCAAAATCATTAACAGGAAAAAGAAAACCAGTTTGTATTTTGTTAGAAACAATGATGGGTAATGGTGTAGATTTTATGATGCATACACATGCATGGCATGGTAAAGCACCAAGTGACGAACAGTTAGCAAACGCATTAAGTCAAAACCCAGAAACATTAGGAGATTATTAATTTGATTCACAAGATGAAAGAATATACAAATCAAGGAAGTAAAGATACAAGATCTGGTTTTGGAGCAGGTTTAACAGAATTAGGAAGAACCAACCCAAACGTAGTTGCACTTTGTGCAGATTTAATTGGTTCTTTAAAGATGCAAGATTTTATCGACGAAAATCCAGAACGTTTTTTCCAAATAGGAATTGCAGAAGCAAATATGATGGGAATTGCAGCCGGTTTGACTATTGGTGGTAAAATTCCTTTTACAGGAACTTTTGCCAACTTTTCTACAGGAAGAGTGTACGACCAAATCCGTCAATCTATTGCATATTCAGATAAAAACGTAAAAATTTGTGCTTCACACGCAGGTTTAACATTAGGAGAAGATGGTGCAACACATCAAATTTTAGAAGATTTAGGTTTGATGAAAATGTTGCCTGGAATGACAGTAATCAACACTTGTGATTACAACCAAACCAAAGCAGCAACTATTGCTATTGCTGATTATGAAGGGCCTGTTTATTTACGTTTTGGTAGACCAGTAGTTGCAAATTTCACAGCTCCAGATCAAAAGTTTGAAGTTGGTAAAGCAGTTCATTTACAGGAAGGTACAGATGTTACAATTATAGCAACAGGTCATTTAGTTTGGGAAGCATTAGAAGCATGTAAAGAATTACAAGTAAAAGGTATTTCTGCAGAAGTGATAAATATTCACACAATTAAGCCTTTAGATGAAAAAGCAATTTTAGAATCTGTTGCAAAAACAGGTTGTGTAGTAACTGCTGAAGAACACAATTTTTTAGGAGGTTTAGGAGAAAGCGTTGCAAGAACATTAACGTTAAACAACCCAAAACCACAAGAATTTATAGCAACCAATGATACTTTTGGTGAGTCGGCAACACCAGCTCAATTAATGGATAAGTATGGCTTAAACGCAGTTGCTATTGTAAAAGCTTGTGAAAAAGTTATCAAAAGAAAATAAAAGAATACATCTTTTACATTTTCGTTAAGTTTAAAAAATAATTTTTATTTATGTTGATTAAAAAAAGAGGTTTTCTATTTTATTCTTTACTATTTGTTTTTAGTTTCAATCTATTTTCTCAAGGGAATATTAAAGGAAAATTAGAGAAATGGAATAAAGTTACTATTAGTTTTAATCACGAAGAATTTAGCGAAAATGATGAAGATAATCCGTTTTTGAATTATAGATTAAACGTAACGTTTACAAATGGCGATAAAAAAATAACAATTCCTGGGTTTTTTGCTGCTGATGGAAATTCTGCAGAAACAAGCGCCAAGAAAGGAAGCATTTGGCAAGTACGTTTTATGCCCAATAAAACAGGGAAATGGACGTACAAAGCATCCTTTAAAAAAGGAAAGGAAATTGCCATAAATGATGATGAAAATGCTGGAGAATCTGTTGGATTTGATGGAGATTCTGGAAGTTTTATCATCAAAGAAAGTAAAGACAGAACCAATGGGAGATTGGTTTACAAAGCAGAGCGTTACTTATATTATTCAGAATCAAACAAACCATTTTTAAAAGGAGGTACAGATAGCCCAGAAAATTTTTTGGGTTATTATGAGTTTGATGATACACCACCATCTCATAAATTTGAACCTCATTCACAAGACTGGAAACAAGGAAATCCTACTTGGAAAAACGGAAAAGGTAAAAATATTATTGGAGCATTAAATTACTTGGCTTCTAAAGGCATGAACTCTGTCTACTTTTTAACGATGAATGTTCAAGGAGATGGAAAAGATGTTTGGCCTTGGATTAATAAAAATGAACGCACACGTTTTGACACTAGTAAATTAGATCAATGGGAAATTGTTTTTGATCATATGGATAATTTGGGTTTGATGTTACACATTGTAACGCAAGAAACCGAAAACGAACTGTTGTTAGATATTGGCGAATTAAAAACGCAACGTAAAATCTACTACAGAGAATTAATTGCACGTTTTGCACATCATCTAGCAATTACTTGGAATTTAGGTGAAGAAAATGGCCCAGTACATTGGTCTCCTAAAGGGCAAAATGACAAGGATAGAAAAGCGATGGCAAAATATATTAAAACCCACGATCCGTATCAAAATTTTGTGGCTTTGCATACACATTCTGTTCCAGAAGAACAAGATTTGTCTTTAAACCCTTTGTTGGGTTATGAGTATTTAGATGGACCTTCTATGCAAACTCATAGTTTAGATTTAGTTCATGATATTACCAAAAAGTGGATACATGAATCGCAATTAACAGATAGAAAATGGGTCGTTTCTCAAGATGAAATTGGTCCTGCTGATGCTGGTGCAAAACCAGATGCAGATGACCCAAATCACGACACTATTCGAGCAAAAGTTTTATGGGGAAATTTAATGGCTGGTGGTGCAGGCGTTGAGTGGTATTTTGGATATAAGTTTGCACACAATGATTTGAATTGTGAGGATTGGCGATCTAGAGATATTCTTTGGAATCAAACAAAATATGCTTTAGACTTTTTCAATAATTATTTACCTTTTAATGAAATGCATTCTGCAGACGGTTTAACAGAAAATCCAGATGATTATGTATTTGCAAAAAATGAAGAAGTTTATGCTATTTATTTATCAAAAGTAGTAGAAACAAAAATCAATTTATTTGGCTCTGATAAAAAGTATACGGTTAAATGGTACAATCCAAGAACTGGAGGTAAATTGGTAAATGGTTCAATTAAAACAATAAAAGGTGGAGGTGAAATTTTTATTGGCTTCCCTCCTAACAAAGACAAAGATTGGGTTGCTGTTATAATAAAAACGTCAAGTAAAAACAGTTCTCTGGGAGAACAAGAAAGACAAAATATAATTAGCTTAAATGCCATTCAAGATTTTGATATTACTAATGCTAAAAAAGGTATTTCTTATTATAAAGATTACCCTAATAATGTATTGGCAATTGATGCATCAGAAAAAGAGAATAGAAATATGTATGCTACAGCTTCTACGAAATTTAAAGGAGTTTCTGGTGTGTATAACTTAAGTTTTGTTACAACTGCGGAGAATGATGGAGAATCTACCTATGTAATCAAAATTAATGGAGAAGCATTAGACACTATAAAAAACCCAAGAGTTTCAGCATCTTTTAAAAATGTGCGTCATCAAATAGACAATGTGTTTTTACATAAAAACGATATTTTAGAAATAACCTCTAAAGCAGTAACCAATGGTTTAATTCCTGAAAATGATGAAACAGCTTGGTCTAGAGGAAGATGGAATTCGATCACTTTTATTCCTAAAAATTATTCGCTTTTAAAAACCTTAAAAAGCACTAAACCTTTTGAAGAAAAAGACGGAATGTTATCTATTGAGGCTGAAGACTTTCATTATAAAAACAACAACAGTACAAAAAGAAATTGGGTAGTTAGATTTTTAGATGATAAAGTAAAGAAAGATAATTATAGCAAAACAGCAAAAGATAATAGTTATATAGAAGCTATGCCAGACACTAGAGTTACACACGATGATACTTTAATTATTGGAGAAAATTTTTTCCCTATTGCTGGGACTGGAGGAATTATTTCTTATAAAATTAAAATCAATAATCCAGGAAAATATTATGTGTGGGCAAAAGCATTTTCTTCAGGTACAGAAGATAATGGTGTACATATAGGTTTTAACGAAAAATGGCAAGAAAGTGGCGCAAGAATGCAATGGTGTGATGGTAAAAATAAATGGACATGGTCTTCTGCTCAAAGAATGCCAGACAATCATTGTGGAAAACCACAAACGATATATTTAAATTTTGATAAACCAGGAGAATATGTGCTTTCTTTTTCTATGAGAGAAGATGGTTTTAAAATGGATCGCATTATTTTAACAAAAAACAGTATATTTAGTCCAAATTAAATTATCATCTGTATGCGATTAAAACAGGTTAATTTTTTATTTTTCAGTTTGTTTTTTTGCTTGAATTTTTGGGCTCAAAAGCAAGCTCAAGACTTTAACTTTGTTTCTATTAAGGAAGGAATTTCTAAAGTAGGAATATATACGATTACCCAAGATCATTATGGTTTTATTTGGATTGGTACAAATGGGTCTGGTTTGTATAAGTTTGACGGAATTGATTATACATCCTATAAATTTAAGCATCAAGACTCAACTTCTATAAGCAGTAATCTTGTTTTTTCATCTTATTTAGCTCAAAATAATGATCTATGGATAGGAACAGAAGATGGTTTAAATCTTTACGATAGAGATTTAGATCTATTTAAAAAAATACAGATACAACAATTTAAGAATGCAAATATTTCTGTTTTAAGCATCAATGAACATAATGAAGAACTTTATATTGGTACTAGAGGTTTTGGTTTATTCAAATTTAACTTAAAAACTAAAAAAATTGTAAAAATACCTACAAAAGATAACAGTAAACCAGCAATAAATTCAATCCAAGTTAGCGAAGATGGCGCGATTTTTTTAGGAACAAGTTTGGGACTTAGAGAAGTGGATATAAAAAATTCTTTAATAGTTAAGCCATCAACAAAAAATAACCTTTCTAATGTAGATGTTGAATCTCCTATTCAATCTATGCTTTTAGATTCAGAAAATAATTTATGGGCAGGAACGTATAATAGAGGAATTCATAAATTTAAACTTCAAGATAAAGATATCGTTGGTTTTTCTAAATTTCCAATTTCAAAAAAACGAATATTATCATTGGTTCAACTAGAAGATAAATCAATATTAATAGGCTCAGAAAACGATGGCCTTATTCATATGAATTCTGATGGAACTATAATTAAGACTTATTTATACAATAAAACAGACGAAAACAGTATTCGGTCAAATTCAATATGGTCATTATTTATTGATGAAAATGAAAGAATATGGATGGGTTATTACAATAGCGGAGTTGTTGTAAGTGACCAATTATTTGATAAATTTAATAATATAGAGAGTTTAACCAGTAATAAAAATTCCTTACAGACTGGTTCTGTTACAGGAATCGCTATCGATAGTAAAGATAAATTATGGATTACAATGGACGGTGGTGGTATCGATATAGTAGATACTAAAACTTCTAAAGTAGAACACATCAATATATCAAACAACAAACTATATTCAGGTTTAACAAGTAATTATATTCAAACTATTTTTATTGATAGCAAACAGAATGTTTGGGCAGGAAGTTGGGATAATGGTATCTACTTTCTCAAAAAAGGATCGAAAAAATTCACCAACATCAATACTCAAAATTCTAATGGAAAACTATTATCAAATGCCATTTTAAGTTTTGATGAGGATAATGATGGGATAATTTGGGTTGGAACTTTTTATTCTGGTCTATACTCATTTAATCCATTAACAAAAGAAATAAAACATTACAACTCAGAAGAATTTGTAAAATATGGTATAAATACTAGTGATGTAAGAAAAATATTAGTAGATACAGATGATGCGATATGGGTAGGCACAACTGCAGGTCTTTTTAAAATTGATAAAATAAGTGAGCGTGAATTAAAAATAACGCCATTTATAAAACCAATGGCAAAGGAGTATAATAACCAAAAAAGTTCAATACATATACTTTCGCTGTATGAAAGTTCTAACAATTTTATCTGGATAGGTACAAGAGGCGCAGGATTATGTAGATATGATAAAAGTAAAAACGAGTTTAAATGGTACAATAAGTTTTCTGGTTTAAAAGAAGAAAATATTGCAAGTATTATAGAAGATGTTGAGGGTAATATTTGGGTATGTGGTAACACAGGAATTACTAAATTAAATACATCAACAGAAAACGTTACCAGTTACACATCTAATGACGGATTATTATCTGACGATTTTAACTTTAATGCAACCTTAAGAGATGATAATGATGTGCTTTATTTTGGTAATTATAGAGGTGTGGATTATTTTAATCCAAAAGATTTAAATGTTAATTCTAGTATACCATCTTTATACTTAACAGGTTTAAAAATCTTTAACAAAGAAATAATTCCAAATGAAAAAGATTCTCCACTTATAAAAGTAATATCCGAAACAAACAATATAGAGTTCAACTATAAGCAATCTGTATTTACCATTGAATATACTGGGATTAATTACACTCGTCCAGAAAAAAATAAATATGCTTATTATTTAGAAGAGTTAGAAGAATCGTGGAATTATGTTGGCAATAAAAGAAGTGCAACTTATACCAATTTAGATTCTGGGAATTATACATTCAAACTTAAAGCAGCAAATAATGACGGGATCTGGAATGAAGAACCACTAAAACTTAAAATTACTATTTTGCCTCCATGGTGGAAAACTATTTGGGCTTTAATATCTTATTTAATACTTTTCTTTTTTGGTGTTTTATTGTTAAATAAAATAACAAAAGATAGAATAAAAGACAGAGAGTTAATAAAAAATGAAAGAACACAAAGAGTTCAAGAAGAAGCTCTTCATAAAAAAAAGTTACAGTTTTTTACAAATATTTCTCATGAGTTTAGAACACCTTTAACGCTTATTTTAAATCCGTTAAAAGACATTCTAAGAGATCCAAGTTTAAATCTTCCAGAAACAATAAAAGCGAAACACAATATCATTTTCAGAAACACCAATCGCTTGTACAGATTGATAAATGAGTTAATGGACATAAGAAAACTAGAACTCAATAAGGTAAGAATTAGAGCTTCAAAACTAAATTTAGTAGATTTCACTAAAGATATTATTGGTTATTTTAAAGAAGAAGCTTTAAATAAAAACATCTTTTTGTCCTTTGATACAGATGTGCCAATCATAGAAACTTGGGCAGATGAAAGTATGTTAGAAAAAATTATTTTTAACATTTTATCTAATGCAATGAAGATAACACCAGATAATGGGTTTATAAATGTTGTTTTAGTTGATAATGATGAAGATTGCATATTACCTCTTATATCTTCCTCTGAACCCGTAAAAGTTGTAGAAATTATAATCTCTGATTCGGGGCCAGGACTAAATAAAAATCAAATTAAAAAGATTTTCGAAAGGTTTTATCAAGTAGAAAACCTTAACAAAACCTATTATGGAGGAACAGGTATAGGATTAGAAGTAGTAAATAGTTTTGTTAAATTACATAAAGGAAAAATTGACGTTTCAAGCAAGGTAAATGAAGGAACTACATTTAAAATAATCTTACCAAAAGGGAAAATACATTTTTCTAAAGATCAGATAGTATCCTTTAAAAAGGAAGATGTACAATTTAAAAAAGAGTTGAGTTTTATACCAATAAATAAATCTGAATTAAACCAGGATCAAGAATCTGAAAATAAAACTAAGAAAAACACCATATTGATTGTTGAAGATAATACTGAATTAAGAAAATATCTAAAAACAGAATTAAGTAATAGCTACAAAGTTTTATCAGCAAATAATGGTAAACAAGGCTTAGAAAAAGCACAAGAATTTTATCCAGATGTAATTTTAACGGATGTGATTATGCCAGAAATGGATGGTTTCGAATTCTGTAAACTCATAAAAACAGATATTAGAACAAGCCATATTCCGCTATTAATGCTTACTGCAAAGGCAAGAATTGATGATCGCATTGAAGGTACAGAGTATGGTTCTGATGCGTATATGACTAAACCATTCGATATGCGATTGCTTACATTAAGACTTTCTCAATTAATTACTAGTAGAAAATTAATTTTTGATAAATATTTTAGTGAAGTAAGTGGTGCAAAAGAAAATATAAATACCACCTCTATAGATAAAGAGTTTATTAATAAAGTACTAGCACATATTGGTGAGAATATTAGTGATTCTAGTTTAAGTGTAGAAGATATAGCTAATGAAGTAAGTTTAAGTAGAAGTCAACTATATAGAAAAATAAAAACATTGACTGGACAAACACCTAACCAATTATTAAGAAAAATAAGACTAGAAAGAGCACATCAAATATTAGAAACTGGCTCTGCATTTGTTAATGAAGTTTGTTACAAAGTAGGATTTTCTTCACCATCATATTTTACAAAATGTTTCAAGGCACAATTTGGGACTCTTCCAACTGATATTGAAATCAAAGAATAAGTCATTTTTTTTACTCAAAATTTCTTCAAAGTGTGGTGTGAGTTCTTTTTCAACCCAAAAAGCAACAAAATTAACATCTCATGCATACATAGTTTTACTCGTGGATGTTTCAAGTTTCTATATTTGATTATTGGTGCGAACTAAATATGAGAAAAAATATCCCCTTAAAAAATATAATCACAGAAGTAGTAATAATAATGGTTTTAATTCTATTGTTAGTCTTAATTTTTAATTAATCCGATTGAATAAATTCGAAAAAAATAGTAAAACAATTAGGCACATAGTTTCATTATGTACATGCTATATATTATTAGTGTTTCTTTTTTCGTGCAACAAAATTGACAGCAATTCTAAATTTAATAACCAATCATTGAGTACAGAAGAAAGAGTTTCTGATTTAATAAGTCATATGACCTTAAAAGAAAAAGTATCTCAAATGAGATATGATGCTCCTGCTATAGATAGGTTAGGTGTTCCAGAATATAATTGGTGGAATGAATGCTTACACGGAGTTGCTAGGGCTGGTGAAGCAACCGTTTTCCCTCAAGCAATAGGTATGGGTGCTACTTGGAATCCAGATTTAATTTTTGATATGGGAACAGCAGTTTCTGATGAGGCTAGAGCAAAATATCACAGATTTATCGAACAAGGACAAAGAAAAATGGGGCAAGGTCTTACTTTTTGGACTCCTAATATTAATATCTTTAGAGATCCGCGATGGGGAAGAGGTCAAGAAACCTATGGAGAGGATCCTTTTTTAACAAGTAAAATAGGAGTAAATTATATCAAAGGTTTACAAGGGGATGATGATACATATTTAAAAGTTGTTGCAACTGCAAAACACTTTGCAGTACATAGTGGGCCAGAAAAATCGAGACATCAAGACAATTATAAAACGTCAAAAAAAGACTTATACGAAACGTATTTACCTGCTTTTGAAGCAGCTATAAAAGAGGCGAAAGTATATTCAGTAATGTGTGCATATAATAGGTATAATGATGCGCCTTGTTGTGGTAGTGATTTATTGCTTCAAAAAATATTAAGAGAAGATTGGAAATTTAAAGGCTATGTAGTTTCTGACTGCTGGGCTGTAGCAGATTTTTGGCAAGAAGATAAGCATGGAGTTGTAAAAACTCCTGAAGAGGCTGGAGCATTGGCTGTAAAAAGCGGGACAGATTTAAACTGTGGTAATGTTTATGACCCCAATTTAAATGAAGCCGTTTTAAAAGATTTAATTGACGAAAAAGAATTGGATAAAGCTTTAATAAGACTATTTACGGCTCGTTTTAAACTAGGCATGTTTGACAATCAAAATGATGTTGCATGGTCCAAAATTCCATACAGTGTTGTTGCAAGTGAGAAGCATTATAAATTGTCAGAGCAGATTGCCAAAGAATCTATGGTGTTGCTAAAAAATGATGCTAACATCCTGCCTTTAAATAAAGGTGTCAAATCAATAGCTGTCATTGGTCCAAATGCTGATTCTAAACAGGCGTTATTAGGCAATTATCATGGAACACCTCATAATTTTATAACTCCTTTAAAAGGAATTCAAGAAAAACTGCCAAATGCAACTATCAATTATGCTTTAGGTTCTCATATCGCAAAAGAATGGCCAACATTAAATCCAATTCCTAAAGAAGTTCTTAAAAATGGAAATGAAACTGGATTAAAAGCAGCATATTTTAATAATGATAATTTTAAGGGAACGCCAGTATTTACAAGAAATGACGAGACTATAGATTTTATTTGGACACCAAACAGACCTATTAAAGATTTAAATTCTGATGATTTTTCTATAAAATGGTCAGGAGAAATTGTTCCTATAGAATCAGGAGATTATAGAATAGGATTGAAAGCAAGTAGTTACGCGAAATTGTATGTAAATGATTCTTTAAAGTTTGAATTTAATGCAGATTACGAACCAAAACTAAATTATTTTGACGTAAAATTGATTGCTAACACTTCTTATAAAATAAGAATAGAATATAAAAATACACTTTCAGATCCGCAAGCACATTTAGTATGGGCAATGTTGAATAAAGACTTATTATCTCCAGCGATAGAAGCTGCTAAAAAATCTGAAGTTGTAATTCTATGTTTAGGTTTATCACCAGAAATTGAAGGTGAAGAAATGCCTGTTGTAATAGAAGGTTTCGACAAAGGTGATAGATCAGAAATTACCTTGCCCAAAACACAACTAGAATTAGTTAAAGAAATATATAAATTAGGAAAGCCTACTGTTGTTGTTTTAATGAATGGAAGTGCTTTAGCTATTAATTGGACAGCAGAAAATGTTCCAGCAATTTTAGAGGCTTGGTATCCGGGAGAATTTGGAGGTAGTGCAATTGCAGATGTGCTGTTTGGAGATTACAATCCTTCAGGAAAATTACCTGTAACTTTTTATAAATCGGTAAATGACTTGCCTGATTTCAAGAATTATGATATGGAAAATAGAACCTATAAATATTTTAAAGGGGAAACTTTATTTCCTTTTGGACATGGTTTAAGTTACTCAAAATTCGAATATTCTAACGTTAATGTTACAGATAAAATAACTAAAAATGATGATATCGTAATTTCGGTTGATATAGAAAATAATAGTGAGTTTTCTGGAGATGAAGTTATACAGTGTTACATAACGCATCAAAGTAGTGCTATCAAAAATAACCCTATAAGAACATTAGTTGATTTTAAAAAAGTATTTATAAAATCGAACGAAACTAGAACGGTAACATTGACAATACCGGCAAGTAAATACGCAAGAATATCAGAAGAAGGAGAAAAAGTAATAGATGCTGAAACTCTAAAAATAAGTATTGGAGGAAGCCAACCTAATAATATGGGTTCAAATATTTTAACAAAAAAAATAATAATTAAATAAACTAAATTCAATTAATTTAAATTACTCAATATGGTAAAAATGAAAATCGTGTTAATAGCGATACTGATGATTTGTTCACAGAGTATCCTTGCGCAAACAAAGACTGTAAATGGAACAGTAAAAGACAACTCCGGAGAAACACTTCCTGGTGTTAGTATACTTATTAAAGGTACACAAAAAGGTACAGAAACAGACTTTGATGGTCAGTTTACTCTTAACAGTGTGGAGCCTACAGATGAACTAGTAATTACATATATTGGTAAGACTTCACAATCTATTTTAGTAGGTGCTCAAACATCACTTAATATAGTTTTGCAAGAATCTGCAGAGGGGTTAGATGAAGTGGTAATTGTTGCTTATGGTAAACAAAGTAGAAAAACAGTTACTGGAGCAATTTCTACAGTAGATGCAAAAGAAATTTCTGAATTGCCAGTAACAAATGCAGAACAGGCTTTACAAGGTAGAGCTGCAGGTTTAACTGTGGTTAATAATGGATCTCCAGGATCTAGCCCTCAAGTTAGAATTAGAGGTTTAAGTACCTTTGGAAGCAATAGCCCTTTATATGTTATTGATGGTGTAATTGTAGGAAACCTTTCTGGAATTAGCCCAGCAGATATAGAAAATGTGTCGATTCTAAAAGATGCTTCTACTACTGCATTATATGGGGCAAGAGGTTCTAATGGTGTAGTTTTAGTAACCACTAAATCAGGTAAATCAGGTAAAGGAAAGTTGAATTTTTCAGTCTATACTGGTGCTCAAACATTTACTAATAGGTATGATGTTATGAATACAGTTCAGTATTTACAATTTGCATCTAGTATCAACGTTTTTCCAAACAGACCTTTATCTTTATTTCAAAACGATACAGATTGGCAAGATGAAATTTTTCAAACAGGTTTAATTAAAGATTTTAAATTAGATTATTCTAAAGGAACTGAAAATAGCACACAATTTTTTTCAGCAGAATATTTAAAGCAAGAAGGTACAATTATCAATACTGGTTTTGAACGTTATTCTTTTAGAGCAAACAGTTCTTATAATACGGGAAAGTTTAAGTTTGGACAAACAATGTCTGTAGCAATAAGCAATTCTAGAGGAGAACAAAGTGGTGGTGGTAGAACTTTAATAACGCATGCTATTAAGTCTGTGCCATTTTTACCTGTTTACAATCCTAATAACAATGGTGGTTTTCAAGGACCTTCTAATGCTGGTGACGGTCAAGATGCAGAGAACCCTGTTAGAATTCAAACACACCCCGAATTCGGAAATAAAAATTTAGGTATTATTGGAAGTTTATATGGTGAATATGATCTTATGGAAGGTCTTAAATTTAGAACTCAAGTAGGTTTAGATTATTATAATGGAAGAAATAGTACTTTTATAGCTAGTTTTTCTGACGACCCTAGTAATACACATGCACAAGACTTTGCTTCTTATAGTGCAGGTGCAAGTTTTGGTCAAGCCTTGGTGTTTACAAACAGTTTAAAGTATATTAAAACATTTGCAGAAAAGCATAATGTTGAGTTTTTAGCTTTAGCTGAACAAACAGAAAATAAAAGTTCAGGTTTTGGTGGTAGTGCAAGAAATCTTGTTACTGATGAATTACAGCAGTTTGGTCCAGTAAACCAAAGTATTGGAAGTGGTAATAGCAAAACAACCAGACAAGGTTATTTAGGACAATTAAACTATAACTATGATACTAAATATATTTTCTCTGCTTCTGTAAGAAGAGATGCTTCATCTAGATTTGGTTCAAACAATCGTTGGGGTACGTTCCCTTCTGCATCTTTGGGTTGGGTAATTTCTGAAGAAGGCTTTTTTGGAGAAGATAGTCGTATTAATAATTTAAAATTAAGATCTAGTTACGGTATTACAGGGAACGATGCTATTGGAGATTACCGATACAGTGCTACACTTACTGGAGGTTTTGAATATCCTATAGGAGATAATAATGGCGCGGGTGTTACAGAAAATGGTGGCTCTAACCCAGATTTAAAATGGGAAGAAATTGCGATGTTAAATATAGGTCTTGATGTAGGTATTGACAACAATAAATTTACAGCTAGTTTAGAATATTTTAAAAACAGAAGTGATGATTTATTAGTTCAATTACCAACAGCATTATCTTCTGGTTCTAATGCTGGTAACATTACAGCAAATATTGGTTCTATAGAAACAAAAGGTTTTGAAGCAATGCTTGGTTATAATGATACAGAAGGTGATTTTACTTGGTCTGCTAATTTTAATATTGGTTCTAGTGATAATGAAGTTTTAGTTTTAGGAGTAGATGAAATTCCTAGAAATGCGATGAAAGATGGTGCAGGAAATATTACAAACATTCAAGTAGGAGAATCTATAGATCATTTCTATGGTCTTGTTAGTGATGGTATATATCAAAATCAAGCAGAAGTTGATGCTGTTTTTACAGCAAATCCTGCACAAACTACTGTTCAACCAGGAGATATTAGATATAAAGATATAAATGGCGATGGAGATATTAATTCTGATGATAGAATTGTTTTAGCAAACCCATTACCAGATTTCACATATGGTTTAAATTTAAGTGCTAATTATAAAAACTTTGATGCTAGTTTATTTATTACTGGTGTAGAAGGTGTTGATGTATACAATACCAATAAATATGATTTAGAAGGCGGTGCTGGTAGAGCATTTAATGGTAGTACAGTTTTATTAAATAGTTGGACGCCTGGTAATGTAACTACTACAGTCCCAAGATTTGGTGGAGCTCAACAAAACCATTCAATATCAGACAGGTATATTGAAGATGGTTCTTATACAAGATTAAAAAATATTAGTATAGGTTATACAGTTCCTAGTAAATTTTTTGAAGGTTATCTTACTAAGTTTAGAATTTATGCAAGTGGTCAAAACCTAATTACTATTACAGATTATACAGGGTTAGACCCAGAATTAACATCTGGTGTAGATTATGGAAGATACCCACAACCAAAATCTTTCTTATTCGGAGTTCAAATTTCATTATAAAAAAAACAACAATCATGAAAAAATATAAAATTATATTTCTATTACTTACGGGAGTTTTTGCAATAAATTCTTGTAACGAAAATGATCTAGAATTAACAGATCCAAACCAGATAACACCAGAGACTTATTTTGCAAACGAAGCGCAAGTTCAGGCCGCTGTAAATGCCGCTTACGCTAACCTACAAACTGTTGGTTTATATGGTAGATTAATTTGGTATATGTTTGACAATATGTCTCAGGAAAATGAAGATAATCCTCAGATGGAACCAGATAAAAGAACTTTTAAAGAGTTTACTTTTAACTCAACAAATGGTGAAATTAGAGATTTTTGGGATACTTGTTTCAGAGGTATCAATAAAGCAAATTTTGTAATTGGTAGCGCGGCAATTATTGATGCAATTCCAGAGAATGAATTAAGCAGTACTAATAGACAGAAATTTTATGGGGAAGCTAGATTTTTAAGAGCACAATACTATTTTATGTTAGTTAATAGATTTGGAAATGTTCCATTACATAACGGAGATTTCTCACAGCCTGAAGGGAAACCTATTAGCCCAAAAGCTGATGTTATTAATTTAATTATTGAAGATTTAGAATTTGCTTCTGCAAATCTTTTATCAAAAGGTGTAGAAGACCAAGGTAGAGCTACAAAAGGTGCTGCACAAGCCTTATTAGGAAAGGTTTTACTATATGAAAATAGACATGCAGAAGCTCTAATTTCATTCAATAAAATGAGTGGATATGACTTAGAAGTAGATTTTTATGACAACTTTAAGGAAGAAACAGAACATGGTATTGAATCTGTTTGGGAAGTACAATATGACTTAACACTTGGAACTGGAAATAAGTGGGGTGGAGCTGTAGTTGGTTCAGGACAAAACCACGCTACTTTTAGAGGGCAGGATTATGGAAACTTAAATTGGTTTAACTGCTACCCTTCTGATGATTTGTTTGATTCTTATGAAGCTGGCGATAATAGAGTAAACGGTACGATGTATTTTGTAGGAGATACTTATAATAATGGAAATAATACCATGGAAGCTGCTAATTTTGTAGCAGAAAGCGATGAAAAGCCAAGAGCTTGGAAAAAATATCAAAACTATTATAAACAAACAGACGAAGTTCAAGAGTCTGGTATTAACGCGAAAGTGATTCGTTATGCAGATGTTTTATTAATGATGGCAGAATGTGCTAATGAAGTAACATCGCAATCGGTAGCTGTTGGATTAATAAATCGAGTTAGAGAAAGAGCAGGTTTTGGACCAAATTCATTACCAACTACACTTTCAAAAGCACAGGTTTTTGAAGCAGTTGTACAAGAAAGAAAAGTAGAATTAGCAGGAGAGCAAGTTCGTTTTGATGATCTTATTCGTTGGGGAAGAGCTGCAACTTTTTTAGCTGGTACTGGTTATCAGGATGGTATACATAGGCTATGGCCAATACCAGATCAGGAAATTTCATCTAATCCAAACGTTACAAGTGCCGACCAAAATCCTGGGTATTAAAAAAAAAGAGTATAATTAAATTTGAATTGGTAGGAAAAACGGTATATCTTAGGGTATACTGTTTTTCCGCTTTAAAATGACTACGTTGTTAAATAATAGAATTACATATTTAGGAGTGTTATTAATTTTAGTTTTTTCTTGCAAAAAAGAAGAAACTAAAATTAAACATACAAATACTGAGTTTCTTTTTTCAGTAGTATCTTCTAATAATTCTGGTGTTGATTTTAAAAATACTGTACAACAAGACAATGCTTTTAACTGCCTAAACTACACCTACGCTTTAGCAGGCGGAGGTGTTGCTGTTGGCGATTTTAATAATGATGGGCTAGAAGACATTTACTTCACTTCCAACCAAAATTCAAATAAATTATATTTAAATGACGGTAATTTTAAGTTTGATGATATTACAAAATCTGCAAATGTAGAAGATGATAAAGGTTGGTCTACAGGTGTTTCTCTTGTGGATATAAATAATGATGGCTGGTTAGATATGTATGTCTGTAAATCTGCTTCTTTAGATAATAATGAATTAAGAAAGAACAAACTATTTATCAACCAAAAAAACAATACGTTTAAAGAAGAAGCCCAAAATTGGGGATTAGACAATGATGGATTTTCTATGCAATCCTACTTTTTTGATTATGATAAAGATGGAGATTTAGATATGTATTTGGTAAACCATAGAATTGATTTTGAAAATACATTAAGACTTGAGAAAAAAGAAAATCAAAAGTTAGACCCACAAACGTCAGATCATCTATTTAGAAATGATGAAAATACTTTTACAGATGTTACTTTAACTGCAGGAATTGCAAATAAAGCGTGGGGATTAAGTGCATCCATTGGTGATTTTAATAACGATGGTTGGCCAGATATATATGTAGCAAATGATTATATAATTCCAGATTATTTATACATCAACAAAAAAAACGGAACGTTTTCTAACCAAGTTAACACAAGATTAAATCATATTTCTTACAATAGTATGGGATCAGATTTTGCCGATATAAATAATGATTTTTTGCCTGATTTAATGGTGTTAGAAATGTCAGCAGAAGATCATATAAGAAGCAAAGAAAACATGCCTTCTATGAATACAGAAGGGTTTCAAAAGATTATAAATGCCAAATATCAGTATCCGTATATGTCTAATATGTTGCAGATAAATAACGGAAATGGTTCTTTTAGCGACATTGCACAATTGGCAAATGTTGCCAAAACAGATTGGAGTTGGTCTACCCTACTTGCCGATTTTGACAATGATGGGCATAAAGATATTGTGGTTACAAATGGTATTGAACGAAATTTTGCAAATCAAGATTATGCCGAAAAAATAAAAGAAAATTTGGATAATAATATTTCTATGACCAAAATGGAGGTGATAGAAATGATTCCTTCAGAAAAAATTGCCAACTATATTTATAAAAACAATACAGATTTAACCTTTGATGATGCAACAAAAAAATGGGGTTTTGATGCAAAAATAAACTCAAACGGAATTGCATATGCAGATTTAGACAATGATGGCGATTTAGACTTGGTAATGAATAATATGTCTGATATTGCAAGTATTTACAGAAATAATGCAACTAATAATTTTTTAAAAATAAAATTAAAAGGGACTTCAAAAAACAAACAAGCAATTGGTGCTAAAGTAAAAATATATACAGATAAAGGGAATCAATATCAAGAAATATATCCATCAAGAGGTTATTTGTCATCGGTTTCAACAACGTTAAATTTTGGATTGAAAAATAAAGAAACCATAAATATTGTTGAAGTTATTTGGGATAATGGTTTGGTAACAAAATTAGAAAATGTAAACACCAATCAAACCCTAGTTTTAAATATAAGTGATGCTAAAAATAGTAAACCAATAAAAATAGAAGTCAACAGAAAAATAAAACAAGAAAATCCTAAAAGATTGGGGATCGATTATCAGCATCAAGAAAATAATTTCAACGATTTTTCTAAACAAGTTTTATTGCCTCAAAAATTGTCACAAAAAGGACCCGCAATGGCTGTTGCCGATATCAATAATGATGGTTTAGAAGACTTTTTTGTTGGAGGAGCAAAAGGGCAATCAGCAGAAATATATCTACAAGAAAAAAGTGGCAGTTTTAAAAAAATGAATCAAAATAGTTTTCTAAAAGACAAAAATTATGAAGATATCAATTCAAGCTTTTTTGATGCTGATGCTGATGGCGATTTAGATTTATATGTAGTTAGTGCAAATTATGAAGTAACAGAAAATAGTAAATTTTCTCAAGACAGATTGTATCTAAATAACGGAAAAGGTGTTTTTTTAAAAAGTAATAATCTCCCCAAAAATTTAACAGCAACTAATTGTATACGTTCTTTTGATTATGATAATGATGGAGACCAAGACTTGTTTATTGGTGCTTCAGAATTATCAGGAAAATATCCATTGCATGGAAAATCATATATTTTGGAAAATAAAAATGGCTCTTTTAAAGATGTTACTAATAAAATAGCAACCGCTTTTTCTGATATAGGAATTGTAAAAGACATTCTTTTTTCTGATATTGATAACGACAATGATAAAGATATTTTGGTTGTTGGTTATTGGTTTCCAATTACGATATTTGAAAATCAAAACGGAAAATTTTTAAAATCTAACATAGAAGATTTTAAAAACTCAAATGGCTGGTATAATACCATTTCTGAAATTGATATTGACAATGATGGAGACAAAGATTACGTAGTTGGCAATTTAGGAAACAATAATAAATTTCATCCAACCAAAGAAAAACCTTTACATATTTATGCCAGTAATTTTGATAAAAATCAAACTTTTGACATGGTTTTAAGTAAAGAATATAAAGGAAATTTAGTGCCTTTAAGAGGCAAAGAATGTTCTACCCAACAGAATAGTTTTATAAAAGACAAAACCAAAACGTACAAAGAGTTTGCAAATTCAACATTAATAGACATTTATGGTGATGATGCTTTAAAATCTTCTTACCACAAAAAAGTATATGAATTTAGTTCTATGTTGATTAAAAACAATGGCGATAAAACTTTTACATTACAAAAGTTACCAAATTCAGCACAATTAGGACCCACATTAAGTTTTGAAATTTCAGATGTAAATAATGATGGTTTGCTAGATGTTGTTGGTGTTGGTGCAATTCACGAAACGGAAGTAGAAACCATTAGATATGATGCCAATATTGGGTATATTTTAGCAGGAACAAAAGAAGGAAATTTAAAACCATATAAAGATTTAAATTTTTACAATGCAAAAAACGCAAAACAAATAAAAAATATTAAAATAGGAAACGCAAACTTTTTTATCGTTGCAAATAATGATAATGTGCTCTCTGTTTTTAAACAATAAAATACTTTTTTACAGTATGAAAAATATTATAAAACTATCTTATATATCGCTTTTTTTAGTGCTAATAAGTTCTTGTTCAAAGGAAACTGAAAAAGAACAGACTACAATTTTTAATCAAATTAGTCATACTTCTTCAGGAATCGATTTTAAAAACATTCTTATAGAAAACGATTCTATAAATTATTTTACATACTCCTATATTTATATGGGTGGTGGCGTTTCTGTAGGCGATATTAATAATGATGGTTTACCTGATTTGTATTTTACAGGAAATCAGGTTTCCAATAAATTATTTTTAAATAAAGGAAACTTAAAATTTGAAGATATTACAAAAAAAGCAGGAGTTTCTGGTAGTAAATATTGGCAAACAGGAGTTACAATGGCTGATGTTAATAATGATGGATTTTTAGATATTTATTGTTCCGTTTCTGGAAAATTTGGTGATAAAAAAAACCAATTGTTTATCAATAATAAAGACAATACTTTTACAGAGCAAGCAGAAAAATTTGGTTTAGCAGACACAGGAAATAGCGTAAATGCTACTTTTTTCGATTATGATAATGATGGTGATTTAGACGTATATGTGGCAAATTATCCGCCATTAAAATTCAACTCACCTGCATTTGTTTATCAAATGAAAATGAAAAATGTTAAAGACCAAGAGTCAGATCATTTGTATAGAAATGATGGTGAAACCTTTACAAACGTTACAGAGCAAGCAGGTGTAAAAAGTTTTGGCTTGTCTTTAAGTGCTACAGTTGGCGATTTAAATAATGATGGCTGGCAAGATTTGTATGTATCAAACGATTTTAGTTCGCCAGATTTAATGTATATCAACCAAAAAGACGGAACTTTTAAAGAAGTCATAAAAAAAGCAACTGCACATACTGCGTTTTACGGAATGGGAGTTGATATTGCCGATTTTAATGACGATGGAAATTTAGATATTTTTCAGGTTGATATGGATGCAAAAAGCAATAGAAGGCAAAAAGCAAATATGGCAAGTATGAATCCAGATTTATTTTGGAGTGTTGTAAATGCAGGTTTTCATTATCAATATATGCAAAATTGTTTTCAAGTAAATTCTGGTGTATTTAACGATGATGTTCCTTATTTTTCTAACGTTTCAAGAATTACCGGAACCTCTTCTACAGATTGGAGTTGGGGGCCTTTAATGGCAGATTTTGATAATGATGGTCTTAAAGATTTATTTATTACAAACGGTACAAGAAGAGAGGTGAATAATAGAGATTTTTTTAATGAACTAGAAGAAGCGAATTTAGACAAGAGTAAATCTTTGGAAATGAGTTTGCAAATTCCTTCAGAAAAAATCGATAATTTTATTTTTAAAAATAAAGGAAGCCTAAATTTTGAAAAAGCAAATAAAAAATGGGGAATTGAATATGAAGGATTTTCTAACGGAGCAGTTTATGCAGATTTAGATAATGATGGTGATTTAGAAATTATCACTAATAATATAGACGATTACGCAGCTGTTTTTGAGAATACAAGTGCTGATAACAGCAACTTTTTAAAAGTTAGTTTCAAAGGAGAAAATACAAATAAATTTGGATTAGGAAATCGTGTGTATGTGAAAACTACTGATAAAACTCAAATGCAAGAATTAACCTTAACAAGAGGCTTTCAATCTTCTGTTGCGCCAGAGTTACATTTTGGTTTGGGAAAAAATCAAAAAATTGAGGAAGTAAAAGTTGTTTGGCCAGATGGTGAAACCCAAGTTTTGAATAATGTTGATGTGAATCAGAATTTGGTTTTTAAATCTGAAGACGCAGTAAAGCAAGATATAGAAGAAATTGAAGAAATTGAAACAATCTTTACAACAGAAAGTAACTTATTCCCAGAACATAAACATCAAGAGAATGAGCACGATGATTTTGCGACTCAAGTGTTATTGCCACATAAAATGTCTTCTTTAGGACCTGCTTTGGCAGTTGGTGATTTAAATAATGATGGACTAGAAGATTATTTTATTGGAGGATCAAAAGGTTATGTTGGGGAACTATTTTATCAAACTAAAACTGGTTTTGAATCTCAAGAAGCAACTTTTTTAAATAAAGATAAAGAAAGTGAAGATTTAGGTGCAATCATTTTTGATGCTGACTCCGATGGTGATAACGATTTATATGTAGTAAGTGGTGGTTATGAATATGATAAAGATTCAGAATTACTAAAAGATAGATTATATATAAATAATGGAAAAGGAAAATTTTTCAAAGCAATAGATGGAGTCTTACCAGCGTTTATTTCTAGTGGTTCAAAAGCCTACAATGCAGATTTTGACAAAGATGGTAAAGAAGATTTATTAGTTTTAGGACGTCAAATTCCGGGTCAATATCCGTTGCCAGCAACAACTCATTTGCTGAAAAATGTAGGCGAAAAGGGCACCCCAAAATTTGAGTTCTTTTCTGATGAATTTTCCAATCCTTTTAAAGATTTAGGAATGGCAACATCAGCAATTATTACAGATTATAACAATGATAATTGGTTAGATATTATTATTGTGGGCGAATGGATGCCACTAAAAGTATTTAAAAACACACAAAAAGGGTTTGTGGAGGTTTCGCAAGAATTGGGCTTAAACAAAGATACTACAGGTTGGTGGTGGTCTATTAATCAGGGAGATTTTGACAATGATGGTGATATGGATTATATAGTTGGTAATAACGGGCTCAACTATAAATACAAGGCAACAGAAAACGAAACATTTGATATTTATGTAAACGATTTTGATAAAAATAAAAAGCAAGATATTGTATTGAGTTATTATAATGAAGGGAAACAATACCCTGTTAGAGGTAGAGAATGTTCATCGCAACAAATACCAGGTATAAAAAATAAGTTTAAAAACTATGAAAGTTTTTCTGAAGCTACCTTGGTAGATGTTTTTTCAACGGAAGCATTATCTTCAGCTTTGCATTACCAAGTAAAATCGTTTGCAAGTGTTTATTTAGAAAATAAAGATGGAAAATTTGTGGTGCATCAACTTCCTCAAGAAGCTCAAATATCAAATATTAATGAAATAATCGTAAAAGATTTTGATAATGATGGAAATTTAGACGCTTTAATTGCAGGTAATTTATATGCGTCAGAAGTAGAAACACCAAGAAATGATGCAAGTTATGGTATTGTTTTAAAAGGAAATGGAGAAGGAAAATTTAATATAATTACTGCAAGAGAATCAGGTTTTTTCACATCAGGAGATGTAAAAGGAATGAAATTGATTTATAAAAATGATACTAAGTATATTATATGTGTTAAAAATAATGACGAAATACAATTCATAAAAATCAACAATTAATCAACAGTTTGTTCTCTATAAATCTAAAAATGAACAAGTAACTATAAAAAAAAACAAGAAAAGCAACATTTTTTTTACAAAACGCTACATTTTTTATGTTACAACCAATACTCTATATTTAATTTTATACTTCAAATAATAAACAATTTAATAAATTATATATAATTATGAAGATAACTAAATTTTTAAGTCTTTTATTCCTAGTAACATTGTTTTTCTCTTGTGAAGAGGATGAAATAGGAACTCCTGAACTTGCAGAACCAACATTTACAGCAACAGTTTCTGCTGATGATCCAGGAGTCTATATTTTTGAAAATACAACACCTAATAAGGAGGATTTTTACAGTTTTTTTGAGTTTGAAGATGGCGATAAAGTTGCAGCACATAACCCTGAAGCAGTTACATATACATATGACTCTAATGGTGTAAAAATTATTACATTAACCATGCTTGGAAATGATGGTTATTTACAAACAACACAAGCAATTACTGTTACTTTGCCACCTCCTGCTGATGATCGCTTTTTACTAAATCCAGAAAACTTAATAACTAATGGTTATTTTGCAGATGGTACTGGAAACGATTTTACAGGTTGGAATAGAAATAATGGTGCAGATAATATGACCGAATCTACAGATGGAAATATTAGTGTTAGAGCAATGCAAGTTTCTAATGGAGCTGCTGGAAACGAATGGGATACCCAATTAATTAGTAGTGCTGTTCCTACAACTAATGGTACAGAATATACAATTTCGGTTTGGATGAAAGGAGATGATGCAAATGTAATACGCTTTTCTACCAATCCAGGTTCTGGAGGTACAGAACAATATGGACCAAACTTTACAGCAACTGCAGGTTGGGAACAACATTCTTGGACAATTACAGCCAACTCAAGCACAACTACTGTAGCTTTGGATATGGGTAAAAGTCAAGGTGTTTTTGTAATTGATGGAGTTGAAATGGTAGAGGGAGCTAATGCTTTAACTTTTCCTTCTAATGATAGTGAATTATTAAATGGTAGCTTCGAAAATGGTTCTGGAGATGATTTTGATAATTGGAATAAAAATAATGGAGCAGATAGATTAACAGAAGAAGCTACAGATGTTTTAAGTGGTTCTAGAGCTTTAAAAGTTTCAAACCCTGCAGATGGTAATCAATGGGATACTCAATTTGTTAGTGATGGTTTTACAACAGTAAATGGAGATGTTTATACTGTTTCTTTATGGATTAAAGGAACTGCAGATATAAGATATTCTACAAATCCAGGTTCTGGAGGTACAGAACAATATGCAGGAGATTATGTAGCAACATCATCTTGGTCTCAATACTCTTGGACATTTACAGCTAATTCAGCAACAACTTCTATTGCATTAGATATGGGTAAAATTCAAGGAGATTTTATTATAGACCATGTAAAAGTTACTAAAAATTAAAAATATAAAAAATGAAGCAATTTAAAGTATGCTCATATTTTATAGCAACGATTCTTACTTTCGCTTTTATTTCTTGTAGTGGTGAAGACGGAGACGATGGTCCAATTATAATTCCACCTGTAAAAGTACAAGCAAAATTTGAAATGTCTATTTCAGTTTCAGATCAGAATGTTTTGTTGTTAGATAATAAAACTTCAGGAACAGGAGATTTTAAAAGCGAATGGGATTTTGGCCAAAGTGGTGGTTTAGTGTTAGATACTCCAGGTATTAATGAAGTAAGATTTGATACTGATGGTACTTTTAGTGTTAGGCTAATTGTAACAAACGAAGCTGGTCTAACTGTTGACAGTAAAACAGTTGTCGTAGATAACGCTTCTGGAGGAATATGTCCTAATGGAATATGTGCTTCAACGAATTCAGGAATTTTAAAAGATGCAGCAACTACTTTTTTTGTAGGTAATATAACAAGAGCATCAAGAATAAATGGTGGAGGACAGCATACAGCTATTTTAAAAGAACATTTTTCAAGTATTACTTCAGAGTATGAAATGAAAATGGATAGAATGCATCCATCTGAAGGTAACTTCGATTTTACAGCAGCAGATGCTATTGTAAATTTTGGTGTAGATAATAACATAAATGTTCATGGACACGCTTTAATATGGCACAATGCAACACCAGATTGGGTTAAAAACTTTTCTGGATCCGACGCTGAGTTTGAAGCAATGGTGAAAAACTATATTACAACAACCGTGACAAGGTATAAGGGTAAAATAGCCTCTTGGGATGTAGTAAACGAAGCAATTGATGATGGAGGCGGAAACCCTTTAAGAAGTTCTGTTTTTAAAGATAAAATGGGAGATGATTACATCAAAAAATGTTTTCAATGGGCAAGAGATGCGGATCCAGATTGTTTATTATTTTATAACGATTATAACATGGCATCTAGTTCTGGTAAAAGAGCGGCAATGTTTAATATTGTTGATGATTTAGGTGATTTAGTAGATGGTGTTGGTGCACAAATGCACATTTCTTATAATGGACCTTCAGCGTCTAATATTCAGGCAGTTGCAGATGGTACCGTTTCTAGAGGATTAAAACTACATTTTGCAGAATTAGATATTAGAGCAAATCCTAATAATGATCAAACATCTTTAACTGCTGCCAGAGCAAATGCTCAAAAAGCAAAATATAAAGAAGTTGTAAAGATTTACAATTCGATTCCGTTAGACAATAAATATGCGCTAACAGTTTGGGGTTTAAAAGATAATGAATCTTGGTTAATAGATTTTTGGGGTCATACAGATTGGCCACTATTGTTTAATGAAGATTACAGTAAGAAGCCTGCATACGATGGTTTTTTAGAAGGGTTAGATTAAGAATTTTTATTTGAATTGAATTCTAATCAGCTAAATTTCGTTTGAAATTTAGCTGATTTTTTTTAGAATAAATAACAAGTTAATTTTTTAAATATCATACTATGAATTACGGTAAATGTTTTAATATAATATTTATAATTACAACAGTTTCTTTATTGCTTTCTTGTAATAGTGGCTTAAAGAAGGAGGAATTAGAAGGTTTAAAAAATTATGCAGATTTTCCTATAGGAACTGCTATCAAAATAAAAACATTATTAAACGATACACAACTACAAAAATTACAAAAGAGTAATTTTAATAGCATTACTTCTGCAAGTGATATGAAAATGAATAGCATTATGCCTAGAGAAGGTGTTTATTCATGGAAAATAGTAGATAGCATTGTTAATTATGCACAGAAAAATAAGCAAAGATTATTTGGTCATAATTTAATTTGGCACAGTTCTACACCTAGTTGGATTCAAGAAAAAGCATCAAAAGATAGTCTATGGTTGGGCACTTTTATGAAAGAATACATAACAAAGTACGTAACAAGATATAAAGGAAAAGTTGCAGCTTGGGATGTAGTTAATGAAGGTTTAGAGTCTCATGGAGGTAATATTAGAAAAACAATGTGGTATAATGCCATAGGAAAAAAGTATATAGCAAAAGCATTTCAATACGCGCACGAAGCAGATCCAGATGCTATTTTGTTTTACAACGATTTTAATATAGAAAGAGATACTTTAAAATTGAATAGTACATTAAAAATGATTGAAGAACTCAAAGCAGAAGGAGTTCCAATATCAGGTTTAGGTTTTCAAATGCATATTAGAATGGATACACCAGATGAAGTAATTGCAAATTCTTTAAGAAAAGCTGTTAAAACAGGTTTACAAATTCATTTATCTGAAGTAGATATTATTTTTAATAAACACGATGACACTAGAAAAGGTGGGGTACAAGTTTATGAAAAACTAACGGAAGAAATGAAACAAGAACAAGCAAAAAAGTATAAAAATTTGGTTAAAATGTATAAAACTATTGTACCTAAAGATCAACAATATGGTATTACTTTTTGGGATTTTACAGATAGAGATACATGGATTAAAGGGTTTTTTAATATAAATGACTGGCCAACTATTTTTGATGAAAAACTAGAACCTAAACCTGCATATTTTGGTTTTTTAGAAGGATTAAAAGAAACTTTATAAATTACATTTTAAAAATATGACAAAAGTAATTAAATGGGGAATATTAGGACTTGGAAATATTGCTCAAAACTTTGCAGAAGATTTATCTTTAATAGAAGATGCGAAGTTGGTAGCGGTAGCCTCTAGAAGCATGGTAAAAGCCAATGATTTTTCTGCTAAATTTAACGTAAAACAAGCTTATAATTCTTATTCAGATTTAGCAAAAGACCCAAACGTAGAAGCTATCTATATTGCTACTCCTCATTCTTTTCATAAAGAACATGCTATTTTGTGTATGAAACATAAAAAGGCGGTTTTATGTGAAAAACCATTTGCAATGAACTTAATTGAGGTTAATGAAATGATTGCAGTAGCTAAAGATAATAATGTGTTATTAATGGAAGCTTTATGGACATTTTTTTTACCACACTATAAGTACTTATTAGATACTGTAAAGAACCAATCTTTAGGGAAATTAGAAAAATTAGAAGCAGATTTTGGTTTTAAAGCAGCTTATGATTTGGAGGGTAGATTTTTAAAAAAAGAGATTGGAGGTGGAAGTCTATTAGATATAGGTATTTATCCAATTTTTGCAGCTTTATCTACTTTAGGCAAACCAAAAAATATAGAGGCAAATGCTTCTTTTTATGAAACTGGTGCGGATTCTGAATGTAATACGGTTTTTAATTATGATGATGCAACAGCGGTTTTAAAAAGCACACTATTAAAGGAAACAAAATCGGAAGCTATTTATACTTTTACCGATGGAGTACTAAAATTAAATACACGGTTTCATGAACCTACTACAATTACAATAATTAAAAATGACGTGGAAACTACAAAAGATATTCCCTACAAAGGTTTTGGGTATTACTATGAGATTTTACATTTTAATCAGTTATTAAGAAATGGTAAAAAAGAAAGCTATATAATGAGTTTTGAGTTTTCTAAAGTTTTAATTAAAACCATAGATAAGGTTAGGAATTTAATTGGATTGGAATATTGATGATAAAACAAACACTTATATTAATTTCTTTTACACTGTTTTTTAGTTGTTCTTCTAAAAAACAAAATAAAGATGTGTTAAAAAAAACTACATTTTCTAATCCTGTTTTAAAAGGATTTTATCCAGACCCAAGTATTTGTAAAGTAAATAATGAGTTTTATATGATAAATTCCACATTTGCTTATTTTCCTGGAATACCTATTTTTAAGAGTGATGACTTAGTAAATTGGAAGCAAATTGGTAATGCTTTAGACAGACCAGAACAATTAAATTTAGATGGTTTAGGAGTTTCAAGAGGAATTTTCGCGGCAACAATTAGTCATCATAAAGGTGTTTTTTACATTATTTCAACTTTAATTGATGGCAAAGGGAATTTTATTATTCATTCAAAAAATCCATCAAAATCTTGGTCTAATCCAGTTTGGTTGCCAAAAGTTTCTGGCATTGATCCTTCTTTGTTTTTTGATGAAAATGGAAAATCTTATGTAATCTACAATAGCGAACCTGCAAATAATAAACCAGCATATGATGGGCATAGAACTATTAAAATTTTAGAGTTAAATACAGAGACACTTCAAACTATTGACGAGCCAAAAATAATTATAGACAAAGGCGCAAAACCAGAAGAACAACCAATTTGGATTGAAGGACCTCACATTTATAAAAGAAACGGTTTTTATTATTTAATGGCAGCTGAAGGTGGTACATCAGATCAACATTCTGAAGTTATTTTTAGAAGCAAAACTATTTTAGGTGATTACAAAAGTTATGAAAATAACCCGATTTTAACACAAAAAAATTTAAGTGATAATAGAAAAAACCCAATAACATCAACAGGTCATGCAGATCTTATAGAAGATAATTTTGGTAATTGGTGGGGTGTTTTTTTAGGATGCAGGCCTTATGACAATCAGAATCATTTTAATACAGGTAGAGAAACTTTTATGGCACCTGTTAAATGGGTAAATGATTGGCCAATTTTCGATTTACAAGGAGAAACTGTAAAAGAAAATTATGAAATTTTGGTTGATGAAGGTGATGTGTTATCAACAAATAATAATGTCTTTATTGATGAGTTTACAGATGAAAAATTAGGTTTCGATTGGCTTTTTTTAAGAACTCCGAGAGAAAAATGGTATGAAATTGCTGATGGAAAACTAATTGTAAATACACGTCCAGAAACTACATCAGAATTAGTAAACCCAAGTTTTATTGGCTATAGGCAAAAACATCTTTTTGGAGAAGTAAGCACAAAACTATCCTTTAAAACTGAATTAGAAAATGAAAAAGCAGGTTTGGTAGCTTTTCAAAATGAAACTCATTTTTATTATTTGTGCATTTCATCAAAAAATAATAAACCAATTGTTCAGTTATTAAAATCAACAGAAAATAGTACAGAAGAAATTGCTTTTAAATCGATAGAAAAAGTAGAAAATATATCACTTAAAATTGAAGCCAAAGGCAAATTTTATAATTTCTATTATGCTGCAAATGATAAAGATTGGATGCTTTTAAAAGAAAATGTAGATGCTATATTTTTAAGCACAAAAAAAGCGGGAGGTTTTGTAGGCACAATTTACGGAATATACAGTACTTCATCAGGAGAAAAAAGCACCAATAAAGCCATGTATCATTGGTTTAAAAATAAGAATATAAATTAATAATAAAAACACAACTTATGACTTATAAAAGTATCGTTTTTATAACGCTATTAATAACATTAACCTCTTGTAAATCACAAATGATTACAAAAGAAGTGAAGCCAAAGGCTAAAAATGTGATTCTTTTAATTGCAGATGGTACAGGTTTGTCTCAAGTATCATCTGCATTTTATTTTAAAAAAACAAGCCCAAATTACGCAAGGTTTAAGTCAATTGGGCTTATTAAAACATCTTCGTCAAGAGAACTTATTACAGATTCTGCGGCTGGAGCAACTGCTTTTTCATCAGGAGAAAAGACCTATAATGGTGCAGTTGGTGTTGCAACTGACTCTACAAAACTAAAAACTTTGGTAGAAATTGTATCTCCACAAAATGTTAAAACTGGATTAATTTCGACATCGTCAATACAACATGCAACTCCAGCAAGTTTTTATGGGCATGTTTTGCATAGAAGCCAATATGAAGATATTACTTTAGATTTAGTAGCTTCAGATATTGATTTTTTTGCTGGTGGTGGAAGGAAATTTTTTAATAAAAGAAAAGACGAAAAAAATTTATTATCGGACTTAAAAGTAAAGGGATTTGAGATAGATACTACTGCTTTAGGTGACTTTTCTCAAATTAAAAAACAATCTAAAATGGGGTATTTATTAGCAGAAGAGCATATGGATGCAGTGGCTAAAACCCGTGGAGATTTTTTACCTAAAGCAACAGCATTAGGGATACAGTTTTTGAATAAAGATGCCGCTAAAGCTGGTTTTTTTATGATGGTAGAAGGCTCGCAAGTAGATTGGGGTGGTCATAATAATGATGCAAATTATTTGATATCTGAACTAATAGATTTTGATGATGCTGTTGGTAAAGCCTTGGACTTTGCAGAGAAAGATGGTAATACATTGGTTATTGTAACTGCAGATCATGAAACAGGAGGATTTACTTTAGCATCTACACAAAAGAAAAAAGAAGATGGTACAACTTATAGCGATTATAAAGAAATTACCGGAACTTTTTCAACTGGTGGGCACTCTGCCACTTTAATTCCTGTATTTGCTTTTGGCCCCGGTTCCGAAGCGTTTTCAGGAATATATGAGAATACAGAAATTTTTCATAAAATATTTGAAGTAACAAATTGGAAGAATCAGAATTAAGCTTTTCTTTTTTAATAAGTTGAAAATTACAGCAATTAAAACTCAAAATAATGTTACATTTTAAAAAAGTAAATTTTCTCTTTTTAGCCATATTTCTTTTTCATGGTTTGCTTATAAATGCTCAAAATAAATCAAAAAACCAATTACAAGAATTATCAAAATATGTTGGTACTTGGTATGGTGCAGAAAATATTAATGATGATGATTTAGGAGAAAACCCTACAATAAAAATGGTTGTGAAATCGACTATCAACTTCGTAAATGGTTTAGAAGTTACTGTTTTTGAAAATAGAAACAATCGTTGGGAAACTATTTTAGTAGAACTAATTAGTTATGATACTGTTACAAATAAAATTATAGCAAAAGGCATAAACGAAAAAAATGAATGTTTTATTGGTAAAGGTAATTTTTACGAAAATAACACTTGGATTATGAAAGATGAGAATTTAAACGGAGAACATATTTCTACTGTAAATTTTAATTTTTTAAGTAATTCTGAAGTTGTTTTAAAAGGAACAGACCCATCAGATAAAGAATTGTGGAAAATTAAATACATCAAGAAAAATTCAAAAGATAAAAATATAGGTATTCAATTGGTTTCAGTAAAAGATTTAATGAATGAAAATCCAGAAAATACTTTAAAACAATTGGGTAGAATGGGGTATAGTTATATAGAAACTTTTGTTTATAAAGAAGGAAAATTTTATGGCTATTCTCCCGAAGAATTTAGAGAATTAGTAGAAAAAAATGGCATGCGTTTTTTAGGTTCTATGACTTTTTACAACCCAGTGAATAAAAGCGATAAAGAAATAGAAACTTGGTGGAATAAAACAATTTCAGATCATAAAAAAGCAGGAGTTGCTTATTTATCAACTTCAAATAATAGTTTAAAAAAAGTAAAATCTTTATCAGAATTAAAAATTTATACCAATTATTATAATTTAGTAGGCAAACTTTGTAAAAATGCAGGGTTACAATTTCTATTTCACAATCATAAAGACGAGTTTTTAAAAGTTGAAGGAAAAATAATCTACGACTACTTTTTAGAAAACACGAATTCAAAATATGTAAGTTTTCAATCAGATTTATATTGGATGGATGTTGCAGGCGTTAATCCTGTAGATTATTTTAAAAAACATCCGAAAAGGTTTACAAGTTGGCACGTAAAAGATTATAAAGAATTAGGCCAAAGTGGTAAAATAGACTTTAACAAGATATTTTTATCAGCAGAAAAAGCAGGGTTAAAATATGTAATTTCCGAAGTAGAAGATTACAACTACTCCCCTATTATTAGTGTTGATTTAGCTTGGCAATATATTTATTATGAATTATTAAAATAAACGTTTGATTATGAAATCTCTTACAAGTAAATACCTGTTATTAACGATATGTGTTTTATCAATGATGAAAACAAATGCGCAAGACCAGTTTAGTGTTTTATTGTTTACCCAACATGATGATTGGCATTACAATACCATACCTATTGCTATTAAGGCATTTGATGAAATGGCAAAAGAACATCAGTTCAAGTTTAATTGGACACAAAGACCAAACGATCTTATAGAGAAATTACCAAAACATGATGTAGTAATATTTATGAACGCCAATGCAGATTCTTTAAAGACAAAGCATATGGTTGCTTTAAAAGCGTTTATGAAAAGAGGAGGAGGCTTTGTTGGCATACATGGAACAGCAGATGGTAAAAACAATAATTCTTGGTTTGATGGTCTTGTTGGGGCAAAATTTGTGAATCATCCAAAGTTACAAGCGGCAATTGTAAAAGTTGAGAATGAAGATTTCCCAGCAACATGGCATCTACCAAAAAAATGGCTTCGAAGTGATGAATGGTATAATTTTAAAAATATGAATTTAGATAAACTAAATATTCTATTAACTGTTGATGAAACTTCTTATGATTTTACTGCAGGTTATGATGACATCCCATTAAAAGGTATGGGAGATAAGCATCCCATTTCATGGTATCAAGATTATGAAGGAGGAAAATCGTTTTATACAGCTTTGGGACATAAACCAGAATCATATAAAGACAAAAACTTCTTAAACCACATTTTTGGAGGAATCTATTGGGTATTACCAAAAAATAAAAAATAGTGAAAAAATTAATTTTAATTCTAGTATTTGTAGCAAGTATTTTAACAGCTTGCTCTTCATCAGAAGAAACTAGTTCAAACATTATTCCGATAACTGCATCTTGTTCAGATGGTATTCAAAATGGAGATGAAACTGGTATAGATTGTGGAGGTTCTGTTTGTGAAAGTTGCCCGAGTTTTGCGCCAACAATACCAACATCTGGTTATACTTCTCCAACAAGTTATGCTGACTATAATTTAGTTTGGGCAGATGATTTTACGAGTGAATTAGATAGTAATAAATGGAATTATCATATTGGTACAGGTTGCCCAGATTTATGTGGTTGGGGAAATAACGAATTGCAATATTATACAGATAAAAATCACTCTTTTGTAGATGGTAATTTAGTTATTGAAGCTAAAAAAGAAAATACTGGCAGTTCTACTTATACATCAACAAGAATTCATACAGATAATAAGTTTGAGATAAAATATGGACGGATAGATATTAGAGCAAATATGCCTTCTGCAACAGGTTCTTGGGTTGCTTTATGGTTGATAAATAAAGACTATTCTATTTCAAATCCTGCTGACAAATGGCCAAGTGGAGGTGAAATTGACATTATGGAATATTTAGGAGAGTCTCAAAACAAAGTTTTTGGTACTGCTCATTTTGGTAAAGACTTGTCAAATCATCAATTTAAATCTACTTATTATACGACTACTGACGAAAATTTCGACAAAATTTATTACGTTTTTTCGATTGTTTGGGAAGAAGATAAAATTACGTGGCTCATCAATAATAAAGAGTATAAAACATTTACACCAAGTGATACAAATGGGCAACCTTACCCTTTTAATGACGAATTCTTTTTAATCTTAAACTTATCTGTAGGTGGTAATTTACCAGTAGCTCCTGTTGCATCACAATATTCAGCTTATTTAATTGTAGATTATATTAAAGTTTACGAGAAAAAATAAAGCACTAAACAACTTCTTGTTATGAAAAGAACACTAAAATCGATTGTAAAATTATTCTTATTAATGTTATTTTTTATGTTGACAGTTAAATGTCAAATAAATAAAACAACCAAAAATATAGTTTCAACAAAAAAGGATATTGTAAACATAATTGCAGAAAGGGCAAAATTAGTGCTAGTTGCTGAGGAATATGAATTTACAGAAGGGCCAGCAGCAGACAAAGAAGGCAACGTTTATTTTACAGATCAGCCAAATGATCGTATTTTAAAATGGAATGCTTCTAACAACACTGTTTCAGAATATATGAAACCTTCTGGTCGTTCAAACGGTCTTTATTTTGATAATAATGACAATTTACTATCTGCAGCTGATGAAAAAAATGAATTGTGGCGTATAAATTCAGACAAAAAACAAACGGTGCTTGTAAGCAATTTTGAAGGAAAAAAACTCAATGGACCAAATGATCTTTGGGTTGATGCAAAAGGAGGTATTTATTTTACAGATCCTTATTATCAGCGTGATTGGTGGGTTCATAAAAAACCACAGCAAAAAGAAAACAGTGTTTATTATTTAGCTCCAAATTCAGATAATCCCATTATTGTATCAAATGATAATTACGTGCAACCCAATGGTATTATTGGTTCTAAAGATGGAAAAACACTTTATGTTGCAGACCAAGCAGACAATAAAACCTTTGTTTTTGATGTTCAAGAAAACGGAAATTTAACCAATAGAAAATTATTTACAGCTATGGGTTCTGATGGAATGACTATTGATGACAAAGGAAACATTTATCTAACAGGAACTGATGGTGTCACCGTTTTTAATGTTGATGGTAAAAAAATCGAACAAATTGCAGTCCCAAAAGGTTGGACAGCCAACGTTACGTTTGGAGGTAAAAATTTTGATATACTTTTTATAACTGCTTTAAATTCAGTTTATACTTTACAGATGAATGTTAAAGGCGTTCGATATGCAAATTAATAAAATAAGAAATTTAAATTTTATGAAAAAGACAAAACGTACCTTTCAACTCATTTTTGTTTTCATGTTTGTAATTTCTGCTTGTACAGATAACAAACCAAAGGTTGATGCATCTATAGCTGAAACCAATGAAGATATTGCTTTAAAACTCGCCTTTGAAAAACAATTTTTAGTAGGTAGTGCAATTAACCTGAATATTGTTTCTGGCAAAGACGAAACTTTGACTAAAATTGTAAAAAAGGAATTTAATACAATTACACCAGAAAATTGTATGAAAGCAGCATCTATAAACCCAACTCCTGGAGTTTATAATTTTAAAGCTGCAGATGATTTTGTTGCTTTTGGGAAAGAAAATAATATGTTTATTGTTGGTCACACATTAGTATGGCACAATCAAACACCAGCTTGGTTTTTTACAAATGATAAAGGACAACCTAATACTCCTAAAGAACAAAAAGAACAAATGCGAACTTACATTAAAGCAGTTGCTGGAAGATATGCAGGAAAAGTGCAAGCTTGGGATGTTGTAAATGAAGTTATAGACAATGATGGATCTTACAGACCAACAACTTGGGTAAATGGTATTGGAGATGGTGATGAAATGGTTAAACTAGCTTTTAAATACGCAAGTGGATATGCACCAGATACAGAATTATATTACAACGATTTTAATGCTTGGAGACCAGAAAAAAGAGAAGGAATTGTACGAATGGTAAAAATGCTTCAAAAAGAAGGAATTAAAATTGATGGTATTGGTATACAAGCACATTGGGGTTTAAACTTTCCAAAAAACGAATACATTCAGCAGGCTATAGATGCGTATGCTTCTCTTGGGATAAAAGTAATGATTACAGAGTTAGATATTGATGTGCTACCTTTAACAAAAGAAGGCCAAGTAA
>Ga0307985_10000035_pt1 | contig 72663 bp, 59 predicted proteins | sample EllFjometageno80_FD_203155 | JGI IMG/M metagenome (GOLD analysis project Ga0307985, IMG submission 203155) | Marine microbial communities from Ellis Fjord, Antarctic Ocean - #80 | ecosystem: Environmental > Aquatic > Marine > Unclassified | place: Southern Ocean | collected 2014-10-09 | reverse complement strand
AGGCCCTTTCCATTGGAATCGCCTGTAGTCTACTCATTTTATTATGGGTAAATGATGAAACCTCATTTGATAAATTTATTCCCAAGTCAGAGAAGTTATATCAGGTATATGCAGCTGCTGATTTTGATGGAAGTATAAGCTCATGGCGCTCAATTCCTCAGCCTTCTTATGAAGAAATGAAAGTTGCAGATAGTCACATCGTTAATTCTGTTGTAACAGGATGGGGTGGAGAGAGACTAATGACTGTTGGTGACATAAGAGTTATGCAGGATGACTACTTCGTTAGTGAAGAATTTCTAGACATGTTTGAATTTCCTTTAATCAGGGGAAATGCCGCTGACGTTTTAGACGACCCTTCGTCAATAGTTATTTCAGAATCCTTGACTCAAATTCTTTTCAAAAATGAAGATCCGATTGGACAAACAATAAAAGTAGATGACCAGAGTCTTTTAAAGGTGACAGGAATTTTGAAAGATGTTCCTTCTAATTCTTCTTTTGAATTTGATTATTTAATTCCATGGAAACATAGAATCTCTATCGATCCTTGGTTGGCTAGAAACCTGAATGAATGGGGAAATTTTTCATTTCAAGTCTTTGTTGAACTTACCGATTCAAGTGATGAGCAGTTAGCCAATGAAGGGATTCATGATATTTTAACCGAAAAAGGTCAGGATGATGTGCCGAGATGGTTTTTTCTTCATCCAATGGAAGATTGGCGTCTACACTCAAATTTTGAGAATGGAGTAGCAACAGGTGGTATGAGTGATTATGTGAAGTTGTTCACCGTGATCGCTATGTTCATTTTGGTAATTGCCTGTATCAATTTCATGAACTTATCAACGGCAAGGTCGGAGCGTAGGGCAAAGGAAGTAGGGATTCGTAAAACATTAGGCTCAAAAAGAAGCCAGATTATAATGCAGTTTTTTGGAGAATCTCTCTTTATATCGGTCTTGTCATTTGTTGTAGCCATTCTGCTTACGCTGGTGGCACTTCCATCGTACAATGACTTAGTAGACAAGCAGTTGTTTTTAGAATTTGCTTCTGCATACTTCTGGATTTTTGCGTCAATAATCATTTTTGCTACTGGTATTCTTTCAGGAAGTTACCCCTCGCTCTATTTGTCATCTTTCAACCCTGTGAAAACATTAAAAGGTAATATCTCAACTGGTAAAAATGGAAATACACCTAGAAAAGTATTGGTGGCGCTTCAATTCGGCTTTTCAATTATTTTGATAATCAGCACTGTTGTGATTATGCAGCAGATTAAAATGGTAAAGGCAAGAGAATTGGGCTATAATCAGGGGAATTTGCTAACCATTCCAATGACAGATGCTATTTCTGACAATTTTCAAGTGATCAATCAAGCACTCTTACGAACAGGAGCGGTTGAGTCTATTACTAGATCAAACAGCTCAATTACTCAAGTAAATTCTAATAATTTCCTTGGCTGGCCTGGTAAGCCAGAAACACAGCGGGTGATGTTTGTGACAATTGCCACGGAATATGATTATGCACAGACAATGGGAGTGGAAATGCTCTATGGAAGAGACTTCTCTAGAGAGTTTTCCACAGATACGGCTGTTATTATTATCAATAAAACAGCGATGGAATTAATGGGGCTTGAAGACCCAATTGGGACCCAGTTGGACCTATGGAGTGATAAAATGACTTTAGTAGGTGTAATTGATGATGTGCTCATGGGATCACCCTATGAAGCAGTTCGTCCAACTTTCATGATAATGGATCCAAATTGGGGTGGACCAGTTTCTGTAAGATTGAATGCTACTAATGATTTACAAACGTCAATTGTAAAAGTTCAAGAAGTATTTGAACAGTATAATCCTGCTTACCCTTTTGATTATGGCTTTGTAGATGTTGCCTTTCAACAGAAGTTTACTACAATAAATTTAACACAGAAGCTGGCTACTTTATTTGCAGGTCTTACGATTTTTATCACAGGGCTTGGCTTGTTCGGGTTGGCTTCTTTCACTGCGCAACAGCAAATTAAGGAAATAGGTATTAGAAAAGTATTAGGTGCCTCCATTCCTAGTTTGATGAGCTTAATGTCACGTGATTTTTCAAGGCTTGTTATAGTGTCATTTGTAATAGGTACACCGGTTGCTTGGCTGCTTTTGAACAATTATTTAGATAGATATCCAATGAGGGTTGCCATTGAATGGTGGATATTCCCCGTAACAGGTGTTGTTGCTTTGGCGTTTGCATTAGGCATAGTTTCTCGTCAAGCGCTTAGGGCTGCTAAAGCAAATCCAGTAAAGTCATTGAGGAGCGAATAAACTATAGAGAAGTCATCTTAAATTCATTTCAGAATCTAGCTTATTGCCTAGTAGATCCTGAAACGAGTTCGGGATGACTATTTAATTTTTCTTTACACTTTCTTTCATAGCATCAAGTTCCTTTTTAGAATGAGTTTTGCCATTCGAGATCATCATGTTGATGTTTTGAGTGTTCCTGATGTCACTTAAAGGATTGACGTTTAGTAGTAATATATTGGCTGCTTTCCCCACTTCTATTGAACCCGTAAATTGATCAGTTTTCATGAACTTGGCGCCATTAATTGTGGCAGTCCTTAAAGCTTGTAATGGCGTCAATCCAGTTTTCACCATTTCTTCTAATTCATTATGAAGAGATATGCCAGGGTAAACATAGGAGTTAGAAGCACCGCCATCTGATCCTGCAAGCAAGAGTACTCCAGCATCAACTAATTTGGGCACTAACTCACGGAACATAACACGCATTCTTTTATTACGGTCGGTCGTTGCATCTGTAGCCCTTAAGGCTCCTCTAACACGGCCAGCATATGTATCTATAAGGCCGTCACCAACATAATTCAACATTTCATCATTATCATGTGATTGCTCCTTCATCAAAGTCAATATTGAGCCTATATGAAGTGTTGGAACCACAAAAGTCCCGTTGTCTTTAAGGCGTTGAATAGTAGTCTTTGCGATGGTCTCGTCATAAGTGGCCATTAATCTTTCGAAAGAGCTCCAAAAACCCATTTTGCCATCAATTACAGCTTGAGTCACTGCGGCCTCTTCAGAGGAGCAACCTTTAAGGATATAGTATAGATGTTCAATGGAGCCAATACCAGCTTCCACCGCGTCTTCTAGCATAACAGTAAATGGCATATGCCCTGATGTGATTGTGCCTCTTTTCGTGGCTTCCTTGATAATACTTAGATAAGCAGTCTTTGAAATTCTACTGTCGTAGATTTTAACATAATCAGAGCCAATTGCTTCTAAAGTATCCAGCGCATGAATCACATCTTCATCAGTAACTACTGGAATCGAACCAGCCCAAGTACCATTCGGGCCATCTAATTTGGGTCCAGAAGTGAAAATATCTGGTCCGATTAAGGAGCCATTTCTGATAGATTTTCTCCATGAAAGTACTGAAGATGTAAGATCTCCACCTGCATCCCTAACTCCACTTATACCATAAGCGGTGTATAGTGGAAGGAGGTTTTTATTTTCCTCAATTAATGCTGCACCACCTCGAAAATGAACGTGCATGTCCCAAAGTCCAGGGATGGCATACTTGCTTTTTTTGTCATAAATAGTATCGGCTGTGACATTAAAAAGCTTGGAATTATCGACAATGAAAATGATACTGTCATTTCTAAGGCCGATATTTTGATTATCAATAACTTCCCCTGAAATGACATCAATGATATTCACATTGGCGATTAATGTGTCTACCTCTATATTCGATTTGGGATTACAAGCACCAATTGCCAGCGTGAATGCGGCTAAAATAATTCCATTAAATATTCTCATTTCTTTGAAAAACCGAGGTTGTCAACAATTACTATTCCATTTGGTGTTTTATCAAAAACCATTGAGATACTTACTAGGTCGTTAAGACTTTCAAAGCCTTCGAAAGAAGTCAATTGAAACTCAAAGGTCTCCATCGTTGCTTCCCATTTATTACCGTATCTACCATTCATCTCCTCCATTTTGGAGTATTTCACTTGAATTCTTGGCGCTATCTTTTTGTAAGAGCTAATATCAGTGCTTGCCGTATTACCATCTGCATCACTCAAGACAATAGTGAAGTTCAATTCTTCTGGTTCCTCACCTTTTGATTTAAGCTCTTTGTAATCTCCTCTTGCCAATGAGATTAAAAATGAATTGGATTCTTCAATATTTAGAGGTTCAAATAGACTGATTGAATAATTTGGATTTACAGAGATACTGTCCCATCCGATCATCGCCACTTTCGTCCCTTGTAGATCACTATCTCTGAACTTTAATGGCTCTTCCCTCCAAATTTTCAAGTCTGTCCCGTTGATGCTATTTGTTCGAATTTTTGTCGTTGTTAAATCAACGTCTTCCTCATAATCTACCAATACACTGGCTTTAGCATCCTTGTAATTATTTATAATGAGCTCATCTGGAAACCAATCTTTCCCAACTGCGGCATTCTTGAACAATGATTTATAAGACTCATCACCATGTAAAAGTATTTCAGCATAAGCACCCAAATAAACCTTGGCGATTTGTCTTTGGTCTTCACCAGACATCATCGGTCCAGTATTCAAAAACCATCCAAAAGGATAGCCAGCGTCTCTTCTTCCCCAAATCGAGTTGAATTGACCATGATTGGCCAAGTGCACGTAAGCGCCTGCTGAGAAATGACCTGATTCCTCTGAGTAACTCACTCTTTGGTACTGTCTAAGCCCGAAGAAACTGGCTTCATCACTATCATATGACCCTTGGATGGAAAAATAATTGATGTCTTTTAAGTCCAAGCGCCTGAAATAACGCATGTCTGTAGGGGCGATGGCCGCCACTCCTTTTATGCCAAAATTAAAATCAAATTTCACATTAGCGTCATCCGGGAAATGCGTAAGCTTATTATATGTCGCTGCTATAGGCATGGCTTCACCGCCTCTTGAATGACCTACTAACATCACGTTCTCCAAGTCTGCTTTTTGGTATAATTCATGACTTTGATCTTCAGACCATGATTTCCATTGCTCTAAATGCTTCAATAATAACCAGCCTCTAGCAGGCATTTCCAAGCCTCTAAAATCTCCAGACCAAGTGCCATTGATGAAGTTTTCATCAACTGAAACAGCAATAAATCCTCTACTGGCCCATAATTCCCCTAAATAAGCATAGCCAGGATCAGAATGGTGTTCCATGCCGTGGTTTCCATGAACCACTAAAATTAAAGGGAAGGTGCCTTCACCTTCGGGCATCCATACTCTGCCATTGAGGGGGAAAGCGTCATTGCCAAAACCCCAATATTTTTTACGCCATTTTGCCTTTTTGCCCTTCCAGTCGGTGATGATTTTAGTGGCATCAACCGTCTCAGTTTTATACTTAACATCGGCATATTCTTCTCTTCGAATATCATTTCCATTTCCATAAGTAAAATAGCCGACTCCGAAATCACCTGGTAGGCCAGGGTTATCAATCCCTTCAGCGGAAAGTAATGCAGCCGAAGTTTGTTCGAAATTTATTGGGTAAGGATCTTCACCTTCATTAGTTAACCAGTTCACAGAAGCGAAAACAAGGACTATTGAAAGTACAATTAGACCAACGTGTAATATTTTAAATCTGCTTTTACCTTTAATTAAAACCAATACTGACCCTGCAAAACCGCCAAAACTTAACATCGCAATTACTATGGAATCGTTAAGCACATTAGATGGCCATCCAAATCGCATTTCTTTGGCAAGACTGAAAACCCCAATCGTTCCTAGAATCAGTGAAAAGACAAATGTTGGAATGTACCTCAGTAGATTATTGAGCGTGCTGTGGGCAATTGCTCCTAAAAACCTTAAAAGCCAAAAGCCAACAAAACCAATTGCCATTGTTGCTCCTCCCATTAAATAAGGAGAGAGTCCTGTACGCCAGAAATAGCCCGCGAGGAAAGTGACTAAGAGACTTAATGCAAGGAGACCGTAAAAGACACCACGCCAAAATAATTTTGGCTCTGAGGTATTGTCACTACTTGGTGGTCGAATGGAATGAAGAATACTTTTAAAAAAGTCACGCATTGATTAATAAGGTTGAGTAGGTAGAAAGATAATCAATTCGTAACACTGAACATTTATTTTCTCTACGAGCGGTGATTTTTAAAGATTCTGGCGATAGATATAGCATGGTTTTCCTTCGAAAAGCCATTCTCGCTGTCTGTGCATACCATTTCTCTCTGCTACCTTTTGTGAGCCTATATTGTCTGGATGTATTAAGGAAATAACTTTGTCATCGATGTTCTGCTCTATCAAATATTGTTTCATTCGAATTGCTCCTTCGGAAGCGAATCCTTTACCCCATTTTTAGGGAATAATTCCGTAGCCAATTTCATGCATGGTTTCTCCATCAAGATCACGTTGAAGAATCCCAACCTGCCCGATCAATTGACCAGAGGCTTTTTCTATGATGGCTAACATGCCCAAACCTGTTTCAGCGTACCTTGCTAATTGTCTATCCATCCATATTTTGGCATGTACTAATGGTTCAGCATCTTCTGTCACACCTACATATTGGAGTTGAGAGTTATTGATGAAAAATAAGGACCATGCTTCTAAGTCTTCAGGAGTTAACAACCTTAATGAAAGCCGTTCTGTTTCAATCGGAAAATGATACTTCATTTGAGCTTTATTTTATGACCAGTATCTATTAGTAATTGCACTTTAGTATTTAAGACTTCAATCTTGCTAACGATTACTTCAACATCCAGGGTACAGTCATTTTCAAAACCTTGGTTCTTAATATTTAAATTAAGGTCCTTTACCAATTTCATTACTTCATTCATTTCGTCATATGGAAATGAAAATTGAAAAAATGAAGTGATGTCTTTTTTGACAATTTTATTGTTCTCAATGGCTTCCGCAGCGGCAGTTTTGTAGGCGTTGATCAATCCACTCACGCCCAATTTTATGCCGCCAAGATAACGAATAACAACTATTAATGTATTTGTAAGCTCATTCGACTTGATTTGACCCAGTATCGGATCTCCTGCAGAATGATTTGGTTCTCCATCATCATTGGCACGAACATGTTGGCCTTCATTGCCATGGATATAGGCATAGCAATGGTGCCTTGCATCGTAATATTCCTTTCTTAATGCAGCTAATTTTTCTTTGGTTTCCTCTTCGGAAACAACAGGAAAAGCAAAGCCCAGAAACTTACTTCCTTTCTCTTTATAGAACCCTTTGGAGGATTTAGATATGGTCAGAAAACTATCTGGAATCATGTGCTAAAGAAGTTAATGACTGCTTGATGGCTTAATAAAAGTATGGCAAGTATTGCTATTGAAATCCCCACTTTATTGACTTTGGATAGGTGCTCTTTAAAGAATAATATAGCCGCTAAGGTAGATCCAATGATGATTCCAATGTTAAGTGATGGATAAAGTAAAGCACCATTATTGTCAAATGCAGAAAGTGCTTTCAGTTGAAAGTAAATAGAGAAGAAGTTTGGTATGCCTAGCGCTACACCTGCTAGAATGTCCCTAGTTCTGAATTTTATTTTCTTAACTAAAATGATTGTAAAGCCGATTATGAATGCGAATCCAAATACCACAATTGTAAAAATTGCACTAGTATCTTCTGCGAGCCAGGTGTGGTTAACATAGTTAAGAGATGTATCTATCAATCCACCTAGAAGAAATATTGAGAATGGGAGAATGAAAAATTTGAACGATCGAACTTGATCATTTGAAAAGGTAGTTTGTCTTTTTGTGACAAGGATAATGGCAACAAAGGTCAAAATAATTCCTAAGTAATTCCAGAGGTCCAATGAATTGGCTCCTATTTTAAAAATAAACAGACTAAAAACAACAGGGATAGCCAACGACATTTTGCTAGCCACAGTTGCAGTAGCAACGCCTCTGAGCTGTGTGGTTTTGGCCATTAAATAGAAGGTTGACACAAAAACTATTCCTATCAAGAAGGCACTATTGAACCAAGGCTGTTCCGTACTAACTCTTGAAATAACGTTTTGTGGCCCCGCATATAGACTCCCAGTAATTACACAAACAAGATAATTGGTGATTATAGCCGGAAAAGTGTTGATATTGTACTTGCTGAAAGACCTGAAGGCCATGAAAATACTGACATTGGCCAGAATAGTAAGTAAAAGGTAAATCATCGGCTGCGAATTTACCGAAACAGATTAATTATTACTTTAGAGATACTAAATTCATTTTGTGAAGGCACCAAAACTTATAGAATTCAAAAGTAAACTAGAAACTCGAGGTAATTTATCATTTACTGAAGGTGTCGAACAGGTGCCTTTTGATATAAAAAGAGTTTACTGGCTATATGATGTTCCTGAGGGACAACAACGAGGAGGGCATGCCCATAAATCGGCCGAACAAGTAATTGTTTGTACAAAAGGCCAGATCAAACTAGAGCTTGAATCAAAGAATGGTGAGAAATTGGATTTTATTTTGGATTCGCCAAAAGTTGGACTCTACATACCTCCATTTTGGTGGAGAAAGATGCTATTTAACGAACAGGCAATGATGATTGGCCTTGCTTCTGATGGTTTTTTGGAAGAAGATTACATTAGGACTAAAAGTGATTTTTAAATGGGCTTTATACTATTAGACCATTTACCGACTGGGTTCCAAGAAAAATACCTCCCTTTAGTCTATAATTCAAAATCCTTTTTAACTAGCAATAATGAACTGCCCCAAGTCCACTTTTATTGGATTGAAAAAAACGAACAAGTGGCTTATGCTCATGTCGCATTTTCACTAGAAGAAAGTGAGGTCTCTTCACCATTAAAGGCACCATTTGGAGGAGTAGAGTATACTGACGAGCTGAAATCTGCAGACTTGTGTACCTTTTTGATTTTTGTAGAGAAGGAATTGAAAAAGAAAGGAGCGAAGTACATAAACATAAGTCAACCTCCTGAAAATCATGGAAATCAAAATGCACTTAATGAGGTGCTCAATGATTTGAAATACAAAGTAAAGTCTAAGCGTATATTTCACGGTGTCCCCATAACGGAAAAAGACTTTGCTTCCAAAATGTCTGTAATGGAACAACGTAGGCTTAAGAAGTGTATTAAGGCTGGTTTTGAGTTTAAAAGCATACCCTCAACCAAGCTTTCGGAAGTGTACAACGCAATCGCTACTTGGAGAAATTTAACACAGAAACCCCTTTCGATGGACTGGAAAGTGCTAAATCATGCTCGTAAATCAAATCCAAATATGTACATCCCTTTTGGAGTATACGATGATGATAAACTAATTGCAGCTACCATTGCAATTCGAGTGAATCCGAAAGTGATTTATCATTTTTATCCCGCCCACTGTCCAGAATACAACAATTATAGCCCAATGGTAATGTTGGTAGAGGGGCTTTATAATTGGTGTCAAACGCATCAAATTGACTTGTTGGATTTGGGTACTTCCTATCTCAATAATAAAATGAATCAATCATTGGTGCGTTTTAAAAAACATTTAGGAGGGGAGGAATCTAAGGCATTAATATTTCGAAAAGTCTTACCTTTGCGTCAAATAAAGTGAAGTTGAAATCACAGTTTTTCAAAAGTTCGTCATGGTCGTTTTCTGCCGTAGTTTTCAGAGCATTAGGCGGACTTACGATCAATAAACTCTTCGCGGTTTTTTTAGGGACAAGTGGCATAACCTTGCTCTCGCATTTTCAAAATTTAATCTCCTTATTCACGATACTTCCTAGCGAAGGTGTCAATCGTGGGATCATGAAATATTGGTCTGATCCAAAACTGGAAGAAGGAAGGAAGAAGCAGCTTTTTCAAACTGGATTCTGGATCACGAATTTATTGATGCTACTAATTTTAGCTGTCCTGCTGTGGTATCGAGGTTTCTTTTTTGACCGTTTCATCGACCATCTTTCTACAGTGCATTTCTTAGTCATATTTGTACCTGCTGTTTTTCTTACCCTGATGACGGCATTGTTGAATGCCGTTATTCTTTCTCATCGTGACGTAAAGAATTACGCTATAATCAGCATTGTAGGTGTCATATTATTGACTGTAACCGTCTATTTTGGAATTACAAAAGGAACCCTTGACCAAGCCTTACTTAGTTTTGTAGTGGGCTATGCTTTAATGTTTTTTTGTACTCTCGTATATTTTCTTAAGCATAAAAAGGATTACAACTTAGGTTTCAAAGCTCCCGATAAAAAGTCGAGTCGGATGATTTGGAGTTTTATCATTATGGCCGTCAGTTCAATTGTGTTTGGAAAGCTACTCGACTTTGCTGTGCGTGACTATATTATAGAAGAATTTGGAGTAGATAGAACAGGACTTTGGCAATCTGTTGTGAAAATGTCTAAAGCCTATCTATTGGTTTTCACCGGTACTGTTGGCGTTGTCTATTACCCGAAAATGGCTTCTCTGATTCATGACAATAACGCACTAAAATCTTATGTCAGAAAAGTGATGGGATTTGTAGGGTTTGTGACAGTTTTATGCTTAGGAATTTACTACTACAACAAGGGTTTTTTCTTAAATCTGTTTTTTGCAAATGGATTTGATCGTGCCAGCTATTTGGTGAGATATCAAGTGATAGGTGACTTCTTTTGTATTATGTCTTACTTATTGGCTTATTTACTGTCCGCAAAAGTTCAGACATGGAAATATATTAAAGCCCAAATTTTGTCAGCGGCTATTTATTTAGGCCTCATTAGCCTTTTACTTGAGCAGTTTAACTTAGAGGCACTTACAATAGCACACATGTGGCGTTACATTGGTTTCTTCCTTATTTTGGTTATTTATAACCGTAGATTGCTTTTCAGATGAAGCCGCTCGTTACAGTAATTTGTATTTCATATAACCACGCACCATTTATAAAGGAAGCGATTGAAAGTCTGTTTAATCAGCGTTATGATAATATTGAAATAATTATCGCTGATGATGCCAGTACAGATGAAAGCCAAGCTTTTTTACAAAGCTTAATCTCAGATAAACCAGAAATTAAAAGCATTTTTCACGATTCTAATATTGGCTATACGAAAACCTTTAACGAAGCTTTTGGATTAGCTCAAGGCAAGTACATTATCGACTTTGCTTTGGATGACGTGATGTTGCCTGACTTCGTTCTAAGGAGTGTCAGTCAATTAGAACAAGTAGGAGAGGACTTTGGGGTTTCGTTTTCAAATGCAAATTATATAGATGCTGGTTCATTGACTATTGGTAACCACAATGGGCTATTAAAAGCGAAAGGATTGATGCATGACATTCTTTCAGGTGATTTGTTTGCGTTCATTCTGAGAAGGTATTTTATTTGCACGCCTTCGATGGTTATGAGAAAATCTGTGCTTGATAGACTAAATGGCTATGATACGTCATTAGCCTATGAAGATTTTGATTTTTGGGTAAGGTCTAGCAGGTTTACTGGCTATACTTATATCAATGACGTGCTAGTGAACAAAAGGAAATTAAAGAATTTAATGTCTTCACAACAGTACGATCATAGACAGAATTTACAGCTAGAATCTACTTTAAAAGTATGTAATAAGGCACTTCATCTTTGTAAAACAAAAACTGAGCTTAATGCTTTGGCCGATAGAGTGAATTTTGAATTAAGATATTGCCTTACTTCAGGTGCATTTGATTTGGCTCGAGAGTTTTTGGAGTTATTAAAAATCCTGAAAGAAAACTCCTTTAGGCGCCTTGTCTATAAAACGCTTCTTGCTTTGAAAATGAATTACCAATTCCTCAACAAGAGTAGAAAAAAAGGTTCATTTTAATCGTCATTTATTGGTGATTCATTTAATTCTAATTTAAGACCTGCCTTTCCTTTTTGCATCAAATGATTCACCACCTGCTGAAAAAGTGAGAGAAACAATTCTTCCATTTTCGCCCCTGTTAGAATGAATTTTTATTAGAGTGTTGGCTAAATCAAAGAAGTCTTTTTTAGTTGTGACCATTAGCGTGTTTGGTTCAGACTTATCTGTCGGTTGTGCCATCAATTTATCATCACCATTCATTGAAATAGTGATATTAAAATAATTTGGGTCATCAGTTTTGTAATCACCGACAAATTCTTTTAAGTCTTTATTGGTGATTTCGAAGGCCTTACTTGAGGTTTGGCTTTGTGCAAATGATGAATTAGATAAGCATAAAATGGTTATCGCAGCGATTAACCATTTACCTTTTTTAATTACTTGAATCATACTTTTGAGTTTTATATTATTTCAAATTAGGCAAGATCAAATTAAAATGTGTTATATCAATTAGAAAAAAAAAGTCAAATTTTTTCGGATAGTGTAGGGATCAACTTGATAAAAGCTTGATGAATTTTTCCTCTTATTTTTGACTTACTCTTATTCTCTATGGCCCTTCCGTCAATTTCAAAAACGGGAGTAAGTTCGCCCATTGTGCCAGTGGCAAATACTTCATCTGCATTATAGAAATCCACCAATGAAAGGTTCTTCTCAATACACTGTATCTTATTTGTTGCTGAAATGGACATTACTAGTCCTCTAGTAATCCCGTGAAGACAGGCATCGGCAAATGGCGTATACAGAATACCATTCTTGACTAGGAAGAGATTCGTGTCATTTAACTCTGCAACAAAACCGTTATGATCCAGCATAATAGCGGCATCAACTTTGGCAAAATTTGCTTGCACTTTGGCCAGAATATTATTTAAGAGATTGGCATGATGTATTTTAGAATCCAAAAACTGTGGGTTATTTCTTCTTTGTGTAGAAGTGATCACCTTTATTCCGCTATCATTGTCATATACGAGAGGCTTCCATTCAGCCAAAACAATAAGGCATGAGCCACTTTGGTTGAGTCTTGGATCCATACCTGAGGTCACCTTTTCACCTCTTGTAAGGGTCAAACGAATATGACTATCATTAACCATGGCATTTGCTTCCAGCGTTGCCTTAATGGCGTTCCGTATAAATGCATCATCTGGCACATGATCGAAAGCTAATGCTTTAGCCGATTCGTAAAGCCTATTTAAATGTTGGCTTAAACAAAAGACTTGTCCATTGTACACCCTAAGGCCTTCCCAAATGGCATCTCCTCCTTGAACTGAACTATCAAATACACTTACTTTGGCTTCTTCACGGTTGTATAATCTGTCGCCTACCCATACTTGAATGGCTGCGTTTTTAGGGTCGAATTGTTGGAGCATATGATAGTTTTTATTGGATTACAATTTCATAAAAAATGCTTGCTAAAACTAGCCTGATTTAAACCAGAATAGTTCATATTTTGCCTGATTTTTAGGTTAAATTGTGACCATGAATTTTCATACAAGAAAATGGGTGAAACCCGAAGACCTCAATCCGAATGGCACTTTGTTCGGTGGAAGGTTATTAGCATGGATTGATGAAGAAGCTGCTTTATATACTATAGTCCAATTAGAGAATAGGCATATTGTGACCAAGTTCATGTCTGAAATAAATTTCATCAATGCGCCTGTGCAAGGTGATATTATTGAATTAGGTATTGAAGCGATAGATTTTGGAAGAACATCCTTGACCTTGAGGTGTAAAGTAAGGAATAAGTTAAATCATTCTGATGTGCTCACAGTTGACAAGATAGTTATGGTTAACCTTGGCGCAGAGGGTAAACCCAGTCCTCATGGTAAAACTAAAATTGAGTTTGTCAAAGATAGATTGGGTTAATTAGATTGTCGAGACTATTTATTACTTCATAAAAAAATAGTCGCGCTACAAGACGTTCAATAAAGAACTTTAATGTTACAAGCGGCAGCTTTAATCATCGCCTGTTATCATCATTTTCAAGCATGCTCAAGTAACTATCATACCTAGAAGGAGCAATTTCACCTTGCTCCAAAGATCTTAAGATAGCACAATCTGGCTCAATAGTATGTGAGCAGTTATGAAACTTACAAGCGCCTATTAGTACCCTCATTTCGGGGAAGTAATCACTGATTTCGTGGCTCTCCATGTTGAATAATCCGAGCTCTTTAATTCCTGGAGTATCAATCAAAAAGGTATCTTTTTTCACCTCAAACATTTCGGCAAATGTGGTTGTATGTTTCCCTTTTTCAGCAAATGTTGAAACTTCACCGACCCTTAACGCCAAGTCTGGAAGTACCTTGTTTAGAAAGGATGATTTGCCAACTCCGGAATGTCCAGCAATTAGGGTGGTCTTTCCTTCTAGCATTTCATTCACCTTATCCATTCCCTTATTTTCTAATACTGAAATGAAGGCTGTTTTGTATCCCAAGGCTTCATAAAGGGTTTGAAGCTCTGCTGCATATTCAATACCATCTTCTTCAAAGATGTCTGATTTATTAAATATTACTAGTGCAGGTATTCTAAAAGATTCTGCACTCACCAAAAAACGATCTATAAAGCCTAATGAGGTCCTTGGGAAGGCCAAAGTAGCCATTAGCATTGCTTGATCAATATTGGATGATAAGATGTGGGCAAAGCCAGTCTTTTTAGTTGATTTTCTGATAATGTAATTGGTCCGAGGAAGGATTTTGGTAATTACTGCTGTATTGTCCCCAAGTAATTCCTTCTCAAGAATTACATAATCACCTACCGCAATGGGGTTGTTTACTTTTAAATTCTTGTTTTTAAATTTCCCTCTTAATCTACACTGAACGATTTCTCCTTCTGTTGTGTGAACTTCATACCATGATCCTGTCGATTTAAAAACTCTTCCCTCAATCATGCTTGATCCAATTGGTCTAATATTATTTGAGTCGCTCCAGCTTTATCGTGTATATAGTTACTGCAAATTTCTGAAGCTGCTTTGAGGTACAATTCATTTTTTAAAAGCTTTGATAGGATATTGGAGGCTTGCTCTTTATTTGAAATTGAGAAGGCTCCACCAAGTTTCATCAACTCCTCTGTCTCTGGAAATTTATCTAAGTTTTTGTCACCAAAGACCACTGGAAGGCCAAATGCTACAGCTTCCAGTATATTATGTACACCATCTCTAAATGCACCTCCAATGTAGGCCATTTCACCATATTGGTAGAGGGATGATAGCATGCCCATGGTATCAATAATCATCACTTTCTTAGTGTCCAATTCCTCTGTTACTGCTTCTGTGATTCGTACATGATCCACTTCTAGTCTTTTCTCTAACATTTTGACATGCGATTCGCCAACAAGGTGGGGTGCAACTATGAATTTGAGATCAACAGAACTAGAATTGATGAAATCATACAATACATCCATGTCCTCTGGCCAACAGCTGCCGATAACAATAATCTTTGAATGACCTTTAAATTTTTCAATTAGCGGATAATGATTAGGGGAATTAATTGTTTGCTGCACACGATCAAACCTAGAGTCACCTGAAACTGTCACATTAGATATATTGATTTCGTTGAGCAGTGTTTTAGAAGCTTCATTCTGAACAAAAAAATAGTTAAAAAAGGTGAGCATTTTTCTATGCAATCCTCCATAGGGCTTAAAGAAAATGTGATTGGGAGTAAAGAGCCCAGAAATATTATAGAGTGGTATACCTCTTCTGTTTATTTCGTGGAGGTAGTTGTACCAAAATTCATATTTAACAAAAAAGACAATATCGGGATTCACTTCATTCAAAAAGCGATTCACATAATGGGGCAAATCCATAGGGAGATAACATACATGATCTGCGCCCTTGTAATTTTTTCGTTGCTCGAAACCAGAAGGGGAGAAAAAAGTGACTAGAATCTTGTGATTTGGGTTCTTCGCTTTAAAAGCTTCCATTAGAGGTTTCCCTTGTTCAAACTCACCTAAAGAAGCACAATGAAACCAAGCGAGAGGAGTTTCACTTCTCCTAAAATCTACCCTAAGCCGTTTCCAAAAGCCAAGCCTTCCGATGACGAATGCACGTGCTTTAAGACTAATGGGACTTATTAAGAAGGCTATTACCCAATAGATGAGAATAAATATGTTGTACAGAAATACCTTCATTGAATGCAAAAGTAAAAAACCCCCTGTAAAGAGGGCTTTTTTTGTAGATACTTATTTCTTTTGCTTTGACTTAGGTGGCTCCACAGACCACCACCATTGTTCAGGCAGGGAGCGTTTACGTGGCCAAACCTCGTTGAGCGTGCCGGCTTCGTATAGCCTACCGTTCTTCATCACATATTTGATCGCTGTAGAATTCTTGATGTCATCCAAAGGGTTTTTGTCAAGTACTTGAAGATCCGCCAACTTTCCGACTTCAAGGGAGCCTAAATCATTTGCAAGACCAATGGCATCCGCACCTTCAATTGTGGCAATTCTTAATGCATCATGGTTTTTCATTCCACCTGATGCAATCATCCATAACTCCCAATGAACACCGATTCCCTGCACTTCACCATGTGAGCCTAAGCCAACATGTCCTCCATTCTCAATGACTTTGGTGAGTTGTTCAGCATGCAAAGGAAAAATATATTGATCCTTTCTGTAGTACTGTGTGCTTTTCCATTTATCTAGTTCGTCATGAGGAGTGAAGTACCTTAATTTCTCGATTTCATCAACATTAGTATTGGTCAAATAATACTGTCTTCCTGATGGGCCGCCATAACTTACTATTAAAGTAGGGGTGTAGACCAATTCACTCCATTTTAATAATTGTGTAACATCGTTATAAAATGGACTTATAGGAAGGGAATGCTCCAAACCAGCGTAACCATCTTGCATTAGTGTCATGTTCATAGTGAAATTAGAACCACCCTCCGTAGTAGGTGTTAAGCCAAGTTCATTTGCAGCCATAATGACCCACTGTCTCACTTTGCGATCTCCTGCTAAGTATTGCTTGATGGTTTGCGTGTTGAAATGATCTGCATACCTTTTTAGAACGTCTCGTGCGTCTGATAAACTTTTGATATTATCGGTGGAGAAAATACCAGGCCCAGTTGAAAAAAGGCGAGGTCCAATTAATTGTCCAGTTTCCATCAAATCACTATAAGCGATGATATCCTCGGAAGAGGTTTGTGGATCTCTTTGTGTTGTAACACCATAAGCGAGTTGTGCCATGAATTGAGAAACTTGTTCTCTATGTACGCCCCATGCAACCCAAGTATGCGCATGGATATCAACCAACCCAGGGATGATTGTTTTTCCAGCAACATCAATGATTTCTGCCTCTTTTGGTATTTTGACAGTCCCAGAAGCACCTATTGCTTCAATGCGATTGTCCTTGATAATTATATCGCCTGAATTAATAACTTCATCGCCATTCATTGTAATGATACGTGCACTTCGTAGTGCTATTACACCATTTGGCTTGTCTTTTTGAGCAATGATTTCTACATCCACACGATTGATTTCATAACCAATTTCTTTTGTTTCATCCTTGTCCTTTTCCTTATCATCCAATTCACTTTCGCCTTTCTTTATAGATTGTGCCATTTTTATTGCTTCAGCTTTAGCCCAATCGTATTGAAAAAAGCTCTTACCAATCGAATAAAAGGCACTGCTTCCTTTACTATTCCAACCAATAAAATCCCCACCAACTTTCGTTAATCTCCATGTGGGTACCGAGGAAGATGATGAAACTGAAATTGTGGGTGCTTCACCACCAACAGGAGGTATTGTAATCATATAAACATTCTGGCTCACCCTTACTATTGCTCTAGAGCCGTCAGGAGAAATAAGTACTTCATCGGGAGAGGCGGCACTACTTGAAGGACCTCTTCCCGGCACATTAGGTCCCTTGATTTTAGCGATTGTTTTTACGTCTGTTCCGTCAAATCTCATAGATAGAAGTCCTGGATTCCCTGCCCATACATAGATTCGATCTTTTTCGGGTCCAAAATGGGGCGCATTCCTGCCCTGTTGCGTATCACCTGAACCAACCCATGTAATACGATGCGTGTCGCCTCCTTCTGCTGGCATCCAAATGTATTCTAATTCTGCAGCAGCACTGTGCCCTCCAAAATCTTCCAACATTCTCATTCTATGCATTTTAGACCCTTTGACACCTACTATTCTTACGCCATCAGGTGAGTAATTCAATTTGTCATAGAAAGCAGAAATTTTTGTAAGCCTTTCAGGATTTCCACGGCCATTAGAATTCATGCGATATATATCTCCTCCGCTTGTGTCGTTCCAGGTGACATACACTATACTTTCGCCATCTGGAGACCAGGCTGGAGAGCTTTCGACATTAGTGGATGCTGTCAATCTCTTTGCATTTTTTATCAATGCATAGGTCGAATCAATTCCATCTTCACTATTATAATCCTTCGGCAAATCAGCAAGCCAAAGTTTATCTAATGCAGCAAAAACAACTGTTTTACCATCAGGAGAAGGGCGGGCTCCACGAATCTGGGCTACTGTAAGTTCTTTATCATTTATAGGGTAATCAAATTTGGCCAATGGCCCTAACTCTTGTTCTATCTCTGCTGTGAATGGAATTTCTGCCGACTTACCTGTAGCGATATCAATCTGCATGATCTTCCCTCCATAACTTGTGATCAATGTTTTAGAATCTGGTGTAAACACTGAAGCAGGATAAACATCTCTGTCGCGTGAGCCTCCTCCTTGATAGTCGTCTCTTTGTACATCCATTTTTAACCAACGATTTTCACCGGTAGTAAGGTCCAAAACCTTAAGCGCCTCACGGTCATCATATCTAGTGGCATAGACCAGCCATTTACCATCTGGGCTTGGGATTGGTCTAAAAGCACCTTCATGTTCATGAGTTCTCATGAAAGTACGCCCCGTCTCACGGTCAAGAAGGCCAATCTGATAAGTGCCTATTTGCCTTAAGGAACTTCTCGGAACATGATGATCATTAAAGTCATCGGCCCATGTATCATCAGAAAGCCCTGTACTCGGCCTGCCTCTTAAATTAAGCCAGAGGAACCTTGGGTTGTCTCCAAATGCTGGGCCAATATGAGAGGGAACACTGGAGTTGCCATCTTGAGGATGCCCGGTGATTTTAATTCCTGAACCACCATCTTTGTGATACAACCAAAGTTGAGAAGCCTTGGACGCAATGATGTAATTATTGTCTGGAGTCCATATTGGTGATAAATAGTTGTGCCTTTCACCTTTAGTGAATGCTTTTGCGTTTTCGCCATTTGCATCGGCAATCCATAAGTTTTCAGAGCCATTGCGGTCACTTACAAAAACAATTTGCTTTCCGTCAGGTGAATAATTAGGCTGCATATCATAACCTTGACCTTGGGTAATGCGTGTGGCTGCTCCGCCTTTAATCGGTAACGTATACAAATCACCAAGGAGTTCGAAAATCAATGTTTTACCATCAGGTGAAAGATCTAATGAAATCCAGGAGCCTTCATCTGTGGTGAATTTCATTGTCCGGGTTGTGATCAAGGGCAATGAATTTGATTTTTTCGCTTTGGCTGCTGAACTGTCATTTTCAGCAACAGTTTGAGAAAAAAGGGTGCTAGAAGTTACAAGGAGCAGAAGGGATAAAATGGCTTTGAGAAGTCGAAATTTCATATTTCAAAATTGTTTAGTACTGGTTGTTTCCTAAATGTATTTGAAATATATGAGTTTCAAGACCCATTAAAATAAAAAAGCTCACCAATGAGGTGAGCTTTCCTTAATTTATTATTTGCAATAATTATTTCAGATCAAAGCGATCTAAATTCATCACTTTATTCCAAGCAGCAACAAAATCATTCACAAAACGACTTTGGCCATCAGCACTTGCGTATACTTCTGCAAGAGCTCGAAGTTCTGAATTCGAACCGAAAAGTAAATCTATCCTTGTTCCAGTTTTGATAATGTTTCCAGCATTATCACGTCCTTCAAAAACATCGTTGTGTGGTGAACTGCTAGTCCATGTAGTCCCAAAATCAAGAAGATTCACAAAGAAGTCATTGGTAAGCGATTCAGCGTTGTTTGTGAAGACACCATGTTGTGAACCATCGAAATTAGTATTGAGTACACGCATACCACCAACAAGAACAGTCATTTGAGGAGCAGTAAGGGTCATTAATTGAGCTTTGTCGATTAGCATTTCCTCAGCCGAAACGGAATATATGTTCTTCATGAAGTTACGAAAACCATCAGCATTGGGCTCAAGAACAGTGAATGATTCAACATCAGTTTGCTCTTGAGTTGCATCTCCTCTACCAGGTGTAAAAGGTACGGAAATATCATGCCCAGCATTTTTAGCCGCTTGCTCAACTCCAACACATCCGCCAAGCACAATTAAATCTGCCATAGAAACAGTTCCGGTAAACTCTTTTTGAATCACTTCTAAGGTCTCAATAACTTTACCTAGTTGAACTGGGTTATTGACCTGCCAATATTTCTGTGGGGCCAATCGAACTCGGGCTCCATTAGCACCACCTCGCTTATCTGACCCCCTAAAGGTAGAAGCAGAGGCCCATGCAGTTGAAACTAATTCTGATACTGACAGACCTGAAGAAAGAATTGCCTCTTTCAATTGTGATACATCTTGATGACCGATTACATCATTTGAAGCTGGGATTGGATCTTGCCAAATCAATTCCTCATTAGGCACCTCGGTACCGACATATCTAGAAATTGGTCCCATATCTCGATGGGTTAATTTGAACCAAGCTCGAGCAAATGCATCGGCAAATTCAGATGGGTTCTCATGAAATCGTTTTGAAATTGGGCCATAAACAGGGTCCATTCTCATTGCCATGTCAGCTGTGGTCATCATTATAGTGACTTTGTCATTCGAACCATCCACCTGAGGGGCATGATCTTGTTGAGAAAGCTCTTTTGGATGCCACTGATGAGCACCAGCAGGGCTTTGAGCCAATTCCCATTCATAACCAAATAATGCATCAAAATAACTGTTGTCCCAAGTAGTAGGAGTTGGTGTCCAAGGTCCTTCAACTCCACTGGTTATCGTATGAATACCTTTACCTGATTCGAAGGTGTTTTTCCAACCAAAGCCTTGTTCTTCAATACCTGCGCCTTCAGGTTCTCTTCCTACATATTGATCAGGATCTGCAGCACCATGGGCCTTTCCAAAAGTATGTCCTCCAGCAACAAGTGCTACTGTTTCTTCATCATTCATGGCCATACGTCCAAAAGTTTCACGAATGTCTTTTCCCGAAGCGACCGGGTCAGGATTTCCATTTGGTCCTTGTGGATTCACATAAATTAATCCCATTTGGACAGCGCCAAGGGGGTTCTCTAGGTCTCTATCACCAGAGTATCGTTCATCGCCAAGCCATTCAGTTTCAGGCCCCCAATACACATCTTCTTCTGGTTCCCAAACATCTTCACGGCCCCCTGAGAATCCAAAAGTTTTGAATCCCATTGTTTCTAGGGCACGGTTTCCAGCTAGAATCATAAGATCGGCCCAGGAAAGCTTATTACCATATTTTTGTTTAACTGGCCACAGGAGTCTTCTGGCTTTGTCTAAGTTCCCATTGTCTGGCCAGCTATTCAGTGGTGCAAAACGCTGCTGTCCTGCACCAGCTCCACCTCGTCCATCATGAATTCGATAGGTGCCGGCACTGTGCCATGCCATGCGAATGAAGAATGGTCCGTAATGACCGTAATCTGCAGGCCACCAATCTTGAGAAGCAGTCATTACTGCATCTACATCTTGATTCAATTTATCCATATCGAGGCTACTGAATGCTTCGGCATAGTCAAAATCTTCATCCATTGGATTGGACAAAGAGGAATGTTGACGGAGAACATTCATTTTCAATTGGTTTGGCCACCAATCGCGATTTGAGGTACCACCTCCTGCGCTCTGTCTGAGTTCACCATGTAAAAAAGGACACTTGCCTTCGCCACTATTATTATTGCTATCCATTGTATAATTAATTTATTTTTATCTGTTTTCTTTTATTTATTTTCTCCCCTTGAATATGGAGTGTTATATCTTTAATATCTAAATTTTCAATGTTCTTTTTTAGGAAGAAATCTGTTATTAATTGTTGAAGCTCGTGATCTTCAAAGTCTATGATTTCATTGGTATTTGTGCAGTAAATATGGTTATGAGAATCAGTATGTGCGTCATAGCGCATAGCACCATCTTTTACTAAAACCTTGTTTATTAACTTATTATTAACAAAAGTTTCTAACGTGCTGTAAACGGTAGCCAAAGAAAGGCTCGGGTAATGGTCTTTTAAAGCGTCAAAAATAGCTTCTGCAGAAGGATGATTTTTGGAACATATGATCATATCCAAAATGACAATGCGCTGATGCGTGGCCTTAAGGCCTGCGTCCACTAATTTCTCTTTTACCAAGCTAAATTGACTCATTTCTAAATAAGAATAATTCCTAACTAGGAATTTAGACAAAAGTAGTGCCGGCAATCATTATAACCAAACCTTATTAAATATAAATGTAATTTAAGATGCTCCTAAATAATTATATTTGGTGTTTTAGTTAAATACTGAGCTGAATGAACCGTTTGAATAAGGCTTTTGAAATACAAACGTTTCGCTTTTAAAAGCTTATATTTGCATTCAGAATTATACCATTGAATATTATGAAAAAGATATTTTTATTATTTATTGCCTTTTCAATATTTGCAGTGAGCTGCGGAGAGGCTGGATTTGAGTCTGATATTTCTAAGACTTCTGAAGTGGAATATAATATTTCAGTTGCTGATGTGAGCGGAACATCAATGTTGTCAGAAGCACAGAGTTTTGATTTTGCAGATGCTGATTTCTCTGAATATGTGGCAGATGCAAAAAAATTCACATTGGATAAACTTGAATATGAGATCTCTGGCTTGACAGGAACATCAACAGCAACATTGAACCTTGAAGTTAGAATTGACTTCCAGAATAATACTGGATCGAGTACTGATGGTGATGCATTGTTAACAATGACGGGCGTGACTGTAGCCAACACAACCGGTCCGGTTTTGTTGTATAATACTGATGCTACAAATCCAGGATTGGCAAATGCTTCTGTTGTAGTGGCTTTGGAACAGGCAATATTAAGTGGCCAGGCAGTAGAGATTGAGGTGACGGCATCTAAGATCGGACCAGATTTAACTGAAGACTTTGTTTTTAAATTACTCTTCGACCTAACTGCAAGAGTTCAACTTGATGATTAATTTCTTCTTTAACGAAAACCAAAACATGAAAAACATTTTAAGATCATTAGTAATATTCGTATCCCTTCTAGGTGTTGGACTAAATGAAACTAAAGCGCAAGATGGTTTAGGGAATCTACTTGAAGCAGGAGCGGCTGATGCCACTACCTTGTTGAAACATTATATGGAACCCTTGTTTGTAGGAATAGGATACGGATTTCAGTCTGGCTGGTACAATACTGCAAAACCTCATAAGTTTCTTGGCTTTGACTTGACAATAACTGGTAGTGCTTCTCAAGTGCCAAGTGAAAAGGAATTTTACACGTTCTTAAATTCAGAATTTGAGAATTTTTATTATGCCGATGCAAATAGTGTTGAAGTACCCACATTACTTGGGCCTAATTTAGGAGCTGATGACTTACCACAGTTATCGGTAAGGGACTTTAATGACCTAGATAATGATGGTGATTTTCAAGAGGAATTAGTACGAATTTCTGCACCAACTGGATTGGGGCTTGAAGAAGAGTTTCCAATTAATGCAGTACCTAGCCCAATTATCCAAGTGGGTGTAGGCTTGTTTAAAGGCACCGAGTTAAAAGTGAGATTCATTCCTGAATCTGCTGCTGAGTCTTTGGTTGGTAGAGATGAAGGGTATAGATTTAATATGTTTGGTCTTGGAGTAATGCATGATATAAAGCAATGGCTACCAGCTGACAAATTGATGCCTTTTGATTTGTCGATTTTTGCCGGATTTACACAATTCAATGCTTCTGCTGATTTAGAGCCTGATGATGCAGCGTCTGATCAAAAAATGGATTTTGAGGTAAACGCAATGACCATTCAAGGTGTTATTTCTAAAAAATTATCTTTTGTCACCTTTTATGGTGGATTAGGTTATGTCCAATCAAAGGTTGATTTCGCGATGAAAGGCACTTATGCAACTGAATCAGGAAATTTGGTTGATCCAATTAAATTCGGATACGATGAGAGTGGTTTCAGAGGTAATTTAGGATTAAGATTAAAACTGTTGTTTTTAACGCTCTCTGGTGAGTATGCTTTTCAAGAATACAATACTTATTCTGTCAGCGTTGGTTTTGCTTTTAACTAAGAGTGAGTCACGTTAAACAAAAAAGCCATTGAAGGATTTCTTTCAATGGCTTTTTTTATTCTTAGAAATTGAATTACCTGCCTTTAAAGTCAGCCTTCCTTTTTTCAACAAATGCGTTCATACCTTCTTTCTGGTCTTCACTAGAAAATAACATGTAGAAATTCTTGCGCTCAAAATGAAGACCTTCTTCTAAGTGCGTTTCGAATGATCGTTTTACGGACTCTTTTGCCATTTGTACAGCGATAGGAGACATGGAAGCAATTTCTTTTGCCATGTTAACTGCCTCATTCATAAAGAGCTCTATAGGGACAATTTTATTAATTAATTTTAAGTCATGTGCTTCCTCGGCATTGATGAATTTACCTGTAAGGACCAATTCCATAGCCTTTGCTTTTCCAATGGCTTTTGTCAGCCTTTGTGTGCCCCCTGCACCCGGCATTACTCCAATTTTAATTTCAGGCTGACCAAATTGAGCAGTTTCGGATGCAACAATCATATCACAACTGAGGGCTAATTCACAACCTCCACCTAATGCAAAACCTGATACAGCGGCTATGATTGGTTTTTTTGTTTTGTTGATTTGATCCCAGGTACTGAATTGGTCCACTTTCCACATGTCGATCGTGTTTTTACCCGCCATCTGCTTTATGTCAGCACCAGCTGCAAAGGCCCTTTCGTTACCAGTTATTATTATTACACGTACCTCATCATCTTGATCCAATGCCTTTAATGCATCTCGGACTTCAGCCATTAACTGGAGATTCAATGCGTTTAATTCTTTAGGCCTATTAAGCTGGATTAACGCAATGTGTTTTTGATAGTCTTTGGTAACTTTAATGAATTCCATAGGATACAATTGAATTAGTTCTAAAATTGAAAAAAAGAGATTGCAAATAAAAATTTAACATGATGAACATGAAAAAAGTCCTTTTTGTATGCTTGGGTAATATTTGCAGGTCGCCTTTGGCCGAAGGATTATTCAAAAAAAAAGTAATGGAACGCGGTCTTGAGGATGACTTTAAAATAGACTCATGTGGTACGGCTGCTTATCATATTGGTGAGCAACCGGATGAAAGGAGTGCTGAAAATGCTTTGCAAAACGGAGTGGTCCTAGATCATAAAGGCCGTCAGTTTACTGAATCCGATTTTGATGAGTTTGATTATATCATTGCAATGGACAAGAGTAACCTAAGGAATATCCAATCACTAGAGAAAAATAGGACGGGTTATGAACTAGTGCTCATGCGAAATTTTGATGAACAGGGAATTAATCAAGATGTACCTGATCCTTATTATGGAGGAGATAATGGTTTTCAAGAAGTATTTGAAATATTAGATCGATCCACAGAATCTTTATTGGATCACATAATGGAGAATAACTAGGCCTTAAATACCATTTGAAAATTATTTCTCGAACGCTGTTCAATTATAACTTCCTTACCCTTCATTAAATCATTGATTGTTTTTTGATTGTAGTTTTTGACCGTAATCATTTCGAGCCCTTCGTTATAAAAGATTAAAAAGTTCTCTAATAAGGCCTTTCTTAATTTTTCCCTTTTGATAGGATTGTCATCCATACATATGGTAAATGAGATTGCCGAATTCTGCATTAAGTTAATCGTGAGATTGAGCTTATTTACATTTTCAAAGATCAAACTTATATGATGTTCATTTATGAAAGAATAATCGCTGATCTTAAAGGATAGGACAGTTTGGTTGTCTTGATGAATGATAGCCGGGGCCAAGTTCGGTATTATACAATCATGAATTAAGGTTCCTTTTGCCTCAGGATCTTCAAAAGATTTAACATACAAAGGAATATTCTTTTGCGCCAGCGGTTTTATGGTTTTAGGATGGATAACACTGGCACCGTAGAAGCTCATCTCTGCTGCTTCCTTATATGGAAGCTCTTCGTACTTCTTAGTGTCTTCAAACTTCTTAGGATCCGCATTCAATACGCCCGGAACATCTTTCCAAATAGTGACTGAATCTGCCTTCAATGAAGTTCCAAAAATTGCAGCACTAAAATCACTGCCTTCTCGTCCTAAAGTAGTGGTATTAAAATTAGAATTGGAACCAATAAAGCCTTGCGAAACAATTACGTGTTCATTGATGTTTTGTGCAACATTGGACCGAATTATGTTTTGAGTTGCTCCCCAGTCTATTTTGGCTTCCCTATGTGTGCTATCTGTTTTGATTACTTTTCGCGCATCAAGCCAAAAACTTGAAATACCTGAATGATTCAAGTAACTGGTAATGATCTTTGCGGATAAAATTTCACCTAATGAAACTGTTTGATCATATATATAATCATAATTGAGTGCGGAGCTTACTCCATTCAGCTGCATTTCAATTTCAGTATAGATACCTGAAATTTCTTTTATAAAAGTCTCATCATGGTTTAGACCAAGCTCTTTTATAATGTTATTGTGAAATTTTTGGAGCGATAAATATTCTTTACTAAAATCTTTTTCATCAATGACCTGTTGCAATAATGCCTCGATGGCATTAGTAGTTTTACCCATTGCGGAGAGTATGACGATCAAAGGACCATCATTATTCGCTCGAATTATTTGGGTCATGCTCTTGACTGACGCAGAATCTTTGACCGAAGCCCCACCAAATTTGAATACTTTCAAAAGTCGATTACTATTTTTGTTAATTTCGTTGCAAGTTATAACGAATTTTAAGATTCAAATTATTCTTTTCAATGTCTAAAGCAGAAAATTCTCGAATTGCCCTCCCTATTGGTACGAATCTTGACCGATTTATTATGAAACACCAAGAAGCTTTTCCATATGCTTCAGGCGAATTGTCTCAATTGTTAAGGGATATGGCCTATGCTGGCAAAGTAGTTAATCGAGAAATTAACATGGCAGGACTTGCAAACATAACTGGTGCCTATGGTGCTGCGAATGTGCAAGGGGAAGAACAGCAAAATTTGGATGTTGCAGCCAATATTAGATTTAGTAGGGCCTTGGAAAAAGGTGGGGAAGTAGTAGCAATGATTTCGGAAGAGGTTGAGGATATTATTCACTTGAGTCCTAATGGAAAATATATCGTGGCCATTGACCCTTTAGATGGTTCATCAAACATTGATGTGAACGTTTCTATCGGAACTATCTTTTCTATCTATCGGAGGAAATCAGAAGTTGGTACGAAAGCGAATATGGGTGATGTTTTACAATCCGGTAATGAACAAGTGGCTGCTGGCTACATTCTTTATGGTTCATCTACCATGCTGGTGTTTACAACAGGGGCTGGTGTGAATGGCTTCACCTATGAGCCAACATTGGGTGAGTATATTCTATCTCATCAAGACATGCAGGTTCCAAAAAATGGGGATATTTATTCTATCAACGAAGGGAGCTACAATTCTTTTCAGCCTGAAGTGAAAGCTTATATAGAGAAATGTAAAGATAGAAGTCTATCTGCTCGTTACGTTGGATCACTAGTAGCAGATTTCCATAGAAATTTATTGAAAGGAGGAATTTATATTTATCCAGCTACGGCCAAATCACCTAATGGGAAATTAAGGTTGATGTACGAATGCAATTGCTTAGCATATATTGTCGAGCAAGCGGGGGGCAAGGCTACTGACGGTAAAAATAGGGTGATGGATATTGAGCCGACCGAGTTACATCAGAGGGTGCCTTTCTTTGTAGGGAGCTCAGAAATGGTAGATGAAGCTTCTATACTCTAAGCTGAATTTTTTTTTCGAGAAGCTACTTTTTGTAATTCTCTTTCCAGAATCATTCGCGCAATAACCAAACTGGTGTTTTCTGGTCTTTGAGCCAAGACTGATTTTAATTTTTCTTCTGAGACATCTATACGGTACAGGGCATTCAACAGTCTGTTAAAGTCCTTTGAAATCAAATGATCAACTATTTGAGCAAGCCTATTTAACAATGAATCATAGGTGAGTTTGGATTCATCTATTAACGCATCTGATTCCAATTGAAAGTCCTTAATTATCAAGGCTGAGCGAGAAATAAGGTCTTGTCTTTCCATGGAATAAAATCTGTATTATTTCTCTTCTTTTGGGGTTTCCGTAGATTTTGCTTCTTCCGCACTTTCTACTTTGTCGGTAAATAACTCAGGCTGTTTCTTAGATAAATTATTATACCAAGAGATTAATTTTTTAATGTCAGAAACATAGACCCTATCTTCGTCATATTCAGGTAGGATATGCTTCAAAAAGGCTTTTAATTCATCTGGGGCTGAGTTTTTATCAAGGCCAGTATCACCATCAAATTCAGCGTGAATCTTTTTCATAACCGTCTCGAGTGGTTCTGAACCTTCATCAGAATAAGTATAAATCGAAATTTCACTTAAAATTGAAACTCGAGCGTCAGCACCTACAACTAGTTTGGACTTTTTCTCGTCCATAGATTCAAGAATAACTCCTGATTTAGAAGGTTTTAGTACTTTGAACAAACCGCCTTTACCTGCTACTGATGCAATATCTTCAAACTTCATATTGTTGTTTCTTAATTGTGATGCAAAGAACGGTGATGCACAAGGTGCTTTGCAAGAGAAATTTAGTCTAATTAATGATTTCTTCTATGTACTCGGTCAAATCTTCTCTTCCTAAGCCTGTTTCAGCTGAACTAACAAAGATTGGGGGCGTTTCTGACCATGTTTTTAAAAGTTCTTTTCTGAATTTAGCCACTGAACTCATGGTTTTGTTTTTCGTCTGCTTATCAGCCTTTGTGAAAGCGAGTGCCAAAGGGATTTGCTTTTTTCCTAACCAATTGACGAACTCTATATCAATCTTTTGAGGATCCAATCGGCTATCAATCAAAACAAAAACTAGCTGTAAGTTTTCACGATTGATAATGTATTCTTCAATCATTTTCCCCCAGGCTGCCCTGCTTGATTTGCTCACTTTTGCATAACCATAGCCAGGCAAATCGACTAAGTACCAGGCATCGTCAATGATAAAGTGATTGATCAATTGAGTTTTTCCTGGTCTTCCAGAAGTTTTGGCCAGTTTTTTCCTTTGCGTAATCATATTGATTAAGGAAGACTTACCCACATTAGACCTGCCAATGAAGGCAAATTCAGGCTTATCGGGCTTTGGGCACTTTAGATAATCCGTATTACTTATTACGAATGTTGCTTCTTTAATCATACTGCAAAAATAAAGAACTCCTTTGGAATGAGGATTTGTTTTTTTATTCTTTTCAATACCTTTGCAATCCGTTGAAAATCAGAAAATTTAAAAACAAGAAAAATGTCGAAAGCAAAAGCAGGAGATAACGTAAAAGTACACTATACAGGACGATTAACAGATGGTACTGTATTTGATTCATCAGAAGGTAGAGAGCCGTTGGCTTTTGAAGTAGGAGCTGGAATGATGATTAAAGGTTTTGATGCCGCAGTTGATGGAATGGCTGTTGGTGATAAGGTCACAGCTGAAATAGTAGCAGCAGAGGCTTATGGAGAATCCAATCCTGAAATGATTATGGATGTGCCAAGAGAGAAGCTACCTGCAGACTTAAAACCTGAAGTTGGTCAACAATTAGGAATGACTCAACCAAATGGTCAGCAAGTACCAGTAAAAATTACTGAAGTGCACGAGGACAAAGTCGTGTTAGATGCAAATCATGAGCTAGCCGGTAAAGATTTGGTGTTTGATATTGAGCTTGTTGAGATAGCATAATCAGGAAAAGCAATAAAATTATGAGCTTTAGGAGAAATTCTAAGGCTTTTTTTTTATGCGATTTAGTTATAATCTCATTTTTTAATGAAATTATAAAGGGTGTTTTTCTCGTTTTAATGCTCGGTGTGGTTACCGAATAAATTTTAATACTCAAATGAAAATCAACAAAGAGAAGAATTTCAAAATATAAAACACCTCTAAGAAGCAGGGCAAGAAAGGGACTCAAGAATTGAATGAAAAAGTTCAATTAATATCTGATCATGAAAAGAATTCGAATTAATATCTCTAGGGCTCTTTTAAATTGATTTCGAATGGTCTCTTAGTGCTTTCCTTTGTTCTGAGACAAATCCATTGCTGACAATATTCCCGAATTTTTTTGTGAAAAATGATGCACAGTCAATTTTTCGTTGTTGATGAATTAAAGCAGACTCCAACTTGTTCTTTGAATTAAAGTTTCTTCAGTCAATTATCAAAATAATGTACTTAATACAGTAGTTTACTTCGTATTTTTGTAGCCATATTATGACAGTTCTACCATACAAAGAGAAAGCCGGAAGCAAAAAAGAACAGGTGGCCGAGATGTTTGACAACATCAGCCATCGTTATGATTTTCTTAATCATTTTTTGAGTCTTGGGATTGATATTCTCTGGAGAAAAAAAGCCATTCGCCAATTAGAAAAAGATCAGCCGAAATTGATTCTAGACATTGCAACAGGAACAGGTGATTTTGCCATTGAAGCCTTGGCCTTGAACCCCGATAAAGTTATTGGAGTAGATATTTCAGCAGGAATGCTTGAATATGGTAAGAAGAAAATGAAGAAGAAGGGGCTTGAAGATCGAATTGAGCTTCAAATGGGTGATTCTGAAAAGCTTCTTTTTAAAGATAATAACTTCGATGCAGTCATCGTTTCATTTGGAGTAAGGAATTTTGAAAATCTTGTAAAAGGGTTAACAGACATGCATAGAGTGCTTAAGCCTGGTGGTAAAACTGTAATAGTGGAGTTTTCTAGGCCAACAATATTTCCAATGAAACAATTGTATAGCTTCTATTTTAAGTTTATTCTTCCGGTGATTGGTAAATTAATATCTAAGGATCAGGCAGCTTATACTTATTTGCCAGAATCTGTCGATGCCTTTCCTGATGGTCAAAAATTTCTAGATATATTAAAAAAAGTTGGATTTAAGAATACCGTATGCAAGCCATTGACTTTTGGTATAAGCTCAATCTATATCGGGCAAAAATAGCAGTACTCGCACTGCTGTTTAGTGGACCAATGCTATTGGGACAGACTAAAAGCTATGCAACCATTCACAGGCCTGACAGTGACTTGAAGTTTCTGAAGTATGGTTTTTTCCTTGGCTTTCATCAAAACACTTATAACATTCAATATTCAGATGCATTCGCTACCCTAGCGTATGACAAGGTAGTCTCAATAAATTCTCAGAAAAGACCCGGTTTTAATTTGGGATTCATGCTTAATTTCAGATTGGATGACCAAGTGATCCTGCGCTTTGTTCCGGTGAAAATTGCTTTGTATCAATATTCCGTTGAATATAGCATGTTAGATGAAACGGTGGAGACTCAGTTAGTAGAGAGTACGAGGTTGGAACCAGGTATATTTTTCAAATACAGGTCCATTAGAAGGGGCAATTCTAGGATGTATGTGATTGGCGGAATTACAGGTTCAATTCGTTCTAGAAAATCAGATGAAGACTCTACTTTCGAAAGATTAGGGGAGAAAAAATTCGACTTGAAAGCCGAAATTGGTTTTGGAGCAGACCTTTATTACAAATATTTTAAATTCGCTCCTGAACTAAGGTATTCAGCAGGCTTACTAAATGCAAGAGATGGAGGTAGCAATTTTTATACGGATGGCATTAAAAGAATCTCTACTCACGTTTTTAGCCTGTATTTTCATTTTTCCGATTAAATTATGAGCAAAATGGCATTAGTAACAGGAGCTTCTTCAGGAATTGGATGGGCAACCGCAGAAGCATTATCCTCAGTTGGATACGACATTATTATATGTGGTAGAAGAACCGAGCGATTGGAAGAACTTTCATTAAAATTAAAGACAAAGTCGCACCAACTTGTATTTGATGTAAGAGATAGAGAAGGGGTGCTAGGAGCAATTAATTCATTGCCAGATGAATGGAAGAACATTGATGTACTTGTGAATAATGCAGGAAACGCTCATGGACTTTCTTCAATTCAAGATGGAAATATAGACGACTGGGATGCAATGATTGACATCAATGTCAAAGGATTGCTTTATATCACCAAGTCAGTTATACCGGGAATGGTTGAAAGAGGTACAGGCCATGTGGTAAATATTGGTTCGGTGGCTGGCAAAGAGGCCTATCCTAATGGAAACGTATACTGTGCTTCCAAACACGCTGTTGATGCCATTAATAATGGAATGAGGATGGATTTGAATGGGACAGGAGTAAAGGTCTCACAAGTTTGCCCTGGTCTTGTAGAAACAGAATTTTCTATGGTGAGATTCAAAGGTGATTCAGACAGATCAAGTGTGGTCTATGATGGGTTTGATCCATTAACTGCGATAGATATTGCCGAAATCATTCAATTCATGGTTACAAGGCCAAAACATGTGAATCTAAGCGATGTGATAGTATTTCCTTTAGCTCAGGCCAGTTCTACGCTGGTCAATAGAAAAGGCTAATATTTACTTCTCTTAAAATTTTCTCTCTTTCCATTTACCGATCAAATGGTTAAGTTGCATTGAATAAAATTTCTATGGAAGAAGAGCACGAAGAAAAACCCAAGCTGTCAATTCCCAGCATATTCTATAAAAGTGATACTAAGGTACCAATGACCAATTGCATTGATTGTGACTATGATCTATGGCAAGGCGATCGGTATTATATGATTGAAAAGGTATTCAAGAAATACCAAGAACTCGATACGATTGAAGTACTATTTGAGTACGCTATTTGTAGTCAATGCTATGATAAAATGAAGGGTGGTCTTTCTGCAGAAAGCATGTCGACCCTTTCCAACTATATGATGAATAACACAGATATAGAGGGAATGCAAAGAAGGATAGAAGAGCATCCTGATGACCCAGAGAAATGGTTGTCTCATTGTATGATAAAAGGCACTGAAATAAGTGAATTAAATGAGTATCAGATTGGAGCTTGCTTTAAAGGATCTGAGATGGCCACTAATTTTATGCCTCCTTTCCTGATTGGAGGAGAAGCAATGGAGGAAATTACCGGCTTACTTTCTAAAGAAACAAAGGATGAGATGGATGGTTTTATTGGAGATCATTTCGGAATCCCCCCGGAGTTAAGGAAAGATTTAATACTCATATAGATGAAAAAAATATTAATTTTTGCGTTAGCCATTTTGGCAATTTCATGCACGGATTCAAATAAGAATGTGCCTATAGACGATGGTGTTTCGTGGGATTTGGCTTCCTATAGAAAGGCACATGTCTCACAGATTAACTATGAGTTGGAATTCAGAATTCCCGAAGATTCAAAACAAGAAATTCAGGCCTTAGAAGTACTGACCTTTCAATTGGATCTTGTCGAGCAATCGCTTCAACTAGATTTTCGTGAATCAGAGGAAAAGGTAAAAGGCATAATAGTCAATGGAAAAAACCAAGAAGTTAAATTGATCAATGAGCATTTAGAGATTGATGAGGAATTCTTAATACAGGGAGAGAACAAGATTGAGATAAATTTTTTCGCGGGAGAAACGTCATTAAATCGCAAAGAAGAATTTCTTTATACACTTTTTGTTCCAGACCGTGCGAGAACTGCTTTCCCTTGCTTCGATCAACCTAACCTTAAGGCCACCTATGATTTGACCTTGAATCTGCCAAATACATGGACTGCAATTGCCAATGCTCCTGTGAAACGAATGGATGCTGTTGAAGGAAGAAAGAACATTCAATACCACAAATCTGATTTGATAAGTACTTATTTGTTTTCTTTCGTAGCAGGCAAGTTTCAGACGGTAAGTAGAACAATCGAAGGCCGTGAGATGACGATGATTCATCGTGAAACTGATTCAGAAAAAGTGGATAGGAATATAGACCTAGTGTTTTACTTACACAATGCTTCAATAAAGTGGCTGGAGAATTATACAGGAATTAAATACCCATTCAAAAAGTTTGATTTTGCCTTGATTCCTAGCTTTCAATATGGAGGAATGGAGCATGTAGGAGCGATCCAATACAGTGCCAATAGCTTGTTTTTGGATGAGAATCCTTCACAGTCAAGGTTGTTGAGTCGAGCGAGTTTAATAGCACATGAAACGGCACACATGTGGTTCGGTGATTTGGTAACTATGGACTGGTTCAATGATGTTTGGACCAAGGAAGTCTTTGCCAATTTTATGGCTGCAAAAATGGTCAATCCAAGCTTCCCAACAATCGACCATGACTTGAATTTTTTAGTGAGACATTATCCTTCTGCTTATGGCATTGATAGGAGTTCTGGTGCCAATCCTATTCGTCAAGAGTTAGGGAATTTGAATGAGGCAGGGCAAATGTATGGAGGCATCATTTATAACAAGGCACCAATAATGATGCGCCAGCTTGAGATGTTGGTGGGAGAAGATAAATTCCGAGATGGCATGCAAGAGTACCTTAGGACTTATGCCTTTAAAAATGCTACCTGGCCTAATTTAGTTAACATATTGGACAGACGAACTACAACCGATCTTGTGGAGTGGAGTGACGTATGGGTAAACACTTCCGGAAGACCAACATTCTTAGTTGAGAATGGGGAATTGATTCAGTCAGATCCTACAGGCAAAAACAGGGTTTGGTACCAAAGTTTTAATGTGAATGATGCCAGTGATTCAACCAAACTCATTGCCATGGCAACAACTGAAACTTCAACCATTGACCTCAAAAGGATGGAGTCATTATTTTTAGCATCAAATGGCCTTTTTAATGCTGATGGGAGAGGGTATGGCCTTTTTCCTGCATCAAAGGAAATAATTAGTGAGCATTGGACCAAGATGTCTGACCTTCAAAAAGGATCAGCTTTGATTAATCTATATGAGCAGTTTTTAGAGGGAAATGCTATTGAAGCAACGGAGTATATTGATTTGATTAAATGGTTGGTCGTACAGGAAAATAACCAACTGTTACTTAATAGAATGCTTGGGCATATGAGGACCGTATATTGGTCTTATCTAACGGTTGACCAGCGAAATGCTGTTGCTCCGGATCTTGAGCGGACATTGTACCATAGCATGAATGATATTGCCGAGACTCCTGGGCAAAAGAAGATCTTCTTCAATGCGTTTAGCAGTGTCACAGTGACTAATGTCAATATCGATCGACTTTACAACATTTGGAATGGTAAGATTAAGGTCAAAGGACTCAACCTTTCAGAAAATGATTTAACAGGCTTGGCAGGGCAACTGGCAATTAGAAGGCCTAAGCAATCAGATGAGATTGTAGCAGAACAATTGGCCAATATTAAAAATCCAGATAGTAAGAAACGATTTGAATTTATCAAGCCTTCATTGTCAAATTCAATTGCAGTGAGGGATGCGTTTTTTGAATCATTGAAGTCAGAAGAGAACAGACAGACTGAATCATGGGTGCTAGGTGCACTAGGAAATTTACATCATCCCTTAAGAAGAGAAGAATCGATTAAGTACATTTTACCAAGTCTGGAGTTACTTCAGGAGATTCAGGTAACGGGCGATATATTCTTTCCTGCCAGGTGGTTGGGGAGTACTTTAGGTAATCATACTTCTCCTGAGGCCGTTAAGGTTGTGAGAGATTTTCTAGCTGCAAACCCTGACTATAATGCCCAGTTGAAGATGAAAATATTACAGTCGGCTGATGGAACATTCAGAGCGGCTAAGGCTTTAAACCCAAAAATTGTGGTGCAATAGAGAAGCCCCATATGTTTGTTTGAAACCTTGTATTTATTTTACCTTTAATCAATCCCGCAAGTTTGCAAATGTGGTAGGTAATGCTGTTTTAAGCTAGAAGCTAGAAGCTCCACGTTTTGCACAATTTTTCTCTGTGTAGAAAGTTGTCTCAGCTGCAGAAGGGAATTCATTATTTGAAGACCTTGTCGCCCTTTTTTAGCCACTTACCCCATTCTTCATCAAAACCATGAACTTGGTTAGTACTACCTGAAGCATTGTAAACGGGGAAACCAGAATTGACCCAATCAAAAATTCCTCCATAGACATTTATTACATCTGTGAAGCCCATTTTTATCAATTTCTCGCCAATTTTACCACTTCTATATCCTACAGAACAATAAACAACAACTGTCTTGGACCTGTCCATGTTTTTGAATGCCTTTTTGCTGAACTGAGAATAACCGCAGTAAGTAGCACCTTGAATATGAGAGACTTCGAATTCTTTTTTTTCTCTTGCGTCCAGAACTATTAATTGTTCTTGACCAGCAAGCCGCGTTTTTAACTCCTTAACAGATAAAGTCTTTACCTTTTTAGAAATTAGTCCGTCAACTAAGTCAGTATAGGTCGTTTGCCCATAACTGAGAAATGTCATTAAGAGGCAACATGTCAATAAAAGGAACTTTCTCATGATCTTAGTGATAAGTTATAGCTTCAAAAATAACTGTTTATGAAATAAAAAAGCCCCAAACTTTCGTTTGAGGCTTCAATAAAATTTTTATTCAATAATACCGCAAGTTTGCAACTTGTGGAGTGTATAGTCCATTTGTAAAATGAACTATACGTTTATTATCCAACTCTTTCAATCAAATCAGCCGCTCTGTTAGAGTATCCAGCTTCATTGTCATACCAACCAACAACCTTTACAAGAGTTCCTTGTGCAGAAGTCAATTGAGAATCAAAGATGTTTGAGTGTGGATTTCCAACAATATCAATAGAAACGATTGGGTCTTCTGTGTACTCAAGAATTCCTTTCATTGGTCCGTCAGCCGCAGCTTTCATGGCAGCATTGATTTGTTCTTTTGTCGCTTCCTTTTTCAAAACAACAGTAAGATCCGTCAATGAACCATCAGGAATAGGCACCCTCATTGCGATACCGTCCAATTTACCGGCAAGGTGAGGTAGTACCAAACCAACTGCTTTGGCAGCTCCTGTAGAAGTAGGTATGATTGAATAAGCAGCAGCTCTTGCTCTTCTCAAATCTTTGTGAGGAGCATCTTGTAAATTCTGATCAGAAGTGTAAGCGTGAACAGTTGTAATGTAACCGTGCTCAATTCCAAATGCATCATCTAAAACCTTGGCCATTGGCGCAAGACAGTTAGTGGTACATGAAGCGTTCGACATGATTGTCTCATCGCCTGTCATCGAATCATCATTTACGCCAAGTACTACTGTTGGAATTCCACCTTTAGCAGGTGCTGAGATTACAACTTTCTTTGCGCCAGCAGTGAGGTGCTGTCCTGCACCAGCTTCATCTAAGAAGAAACCAGTTGACTCTAAAACTACATCAACAGAAAGGTCTGCCCATGGTAAGTTTTTAGGCTCTCTTTCAGCGTAAATTCTAATTTCTTCGCCATTCACTTTAATACCATTGTCTGTTGCTGAAACGGTACCATCAAATCTACCGTGAACAGAATCGTATTTTAAAAGGTGGGCTAGTGTTTTTGTGTCGGTAAGATCATTGATAGCTACAACTTCAATGTTCTCTTTTTGTAATAATGCCTTGAAAGTCAATCTTCCGATTCTTCCAAATCCATTAATGGCTACGCGTGTTTTAGACATTTCCTTATCGGGTTATGAGTGTTTTTAAATCAGGTTGCAAAGGTAAAAATACCTTGCGAAAAACCAACCTAACTCGCTACTCCGGAAATAAGTTTCTTTAAGGACCAGTTTAAAAAAATATTCAGCTCAATTATTTGCAAATACATTCCGACAATCTATATTTGCAAACCGAAAAACAGGAGACTATTTATTCTTGTTTTTCACGAATGGTCCGTTCGTCCCTGCCTTCGGAAATCCTTCGGCAGGCAGGTAGGGTAGATCAAGAAAGAAAAATAGTTTTGCTAAAGAGCAGCTGTATAAAAGAATATTTAATTAATGGTCCGTTCGTCTAGGGGTTAGGACACTGGGTTTTCATCTCAGCAACAGGGGTTCGATTCCCCTACGGACTACAATTGAAGGCTCAGCTTATGCTTGGCCTTTTGCATTTCGTCTCTTATTTGTTTTCTATTTCAGTAACATCGCAGCACCCAAAGCAGATCCTGAAGCCAATTTCGAGGGGGGGATTTTGAACTCAGGTAACTTATGAGTTAGCATTTTTATGAACAGTAAATTGTCAGTAAATCCACCATCAATGTAGATGGTCTTTACATCTGAATCACCTAATGCCAGTTGCAGTGATGCAATTTGAAGCTCAGTTAATTCGTGTATTAGCTGATGATAGGCTTGATCGAAACCTGTGAATTGATTGTAATTTGTTTTTTCTTGTTCATTAAAACCAAATCGTTCTGGTTTTAAATAGACATACTGATAAACCAACTGATGTTGATTATTAATCAGAGGAATGAATTCTTTATTATAAATCACAGACTTATAATAATCTTTGTCGCAGGAAAAATGGGCCTCCAATTGCATGACTTGTTCTTGGAACTCTTGCCCCAGAAACAAACGGGAAATTTTAATGGACTTACCATTAGTGCCAAGGAAGTTCAGGCAGTCATTTTGCAATTCTGAAGCTGTTAGCTCCGATGCGTTAAAGGGGTTCAAACAAATGTTCCATGTTCCTGTTGAAATCAATGCAAAAGGTGCTGTTGATTTCTGAATATAGGAGGTCAATGCAGCTGAGCTATCGTGGACGCCCAAGCCTATGCTGATTGATCTCCCATTGATGGTGGTTTGGAATGTTTTTGAGGAGCCTTGAATAGGAGCGAGGTGTTTTTCAAACCCCTCATCCTTTACCCATTGCGCATAGCTGTTGTTTTCAAAATCCCAAAGTCCAGTATGACAACCTAGACTGGTAAATTCTGAGCTGAACTTTCCTGTAAATAAAAAACTGAGGTACTGTGGAAAATGAAGACTGTAATGCAATTGATTAAATATTTCTGGCTTTTGGTATTTCAGGTAATACAGCTGTAGGCCTGAATTGAGAAATCCCATAAAAGGGCTAGCATTGGCCAAAGGAAAGTCACGCGCTGCTCCATGCTTTTTTAAAAAATCAGCCTTTAAGTCTTCTGGAAATGGCTTGAGGTAATTGTAAAACGGAGCAATGACATTGCCATCCTTATCAAGATGAACCAATGAAGCACCATAGGTTGAAAAATTGATGGTTTTTAAGTCGTACTTAGGATTGTTGAGCACTTTGTCCACGCTGTGCTTGATCCATTTTGTCAAAGCGTTTAGGTCTTCTGATAAAAACCCCTCATCATCCGGGGTTTCATCAAAACTGGCATATTCCTGCTCAATTATATTCAGCGCTCCGTCAAATAGGAATAGCTTTTTATTAGTCTTACCGATATCAAATATGAGACTAACCGATTTTGCCATTTACAATCCTGTTGCTGTTGTACTTGCTCCTCTTTCCTTGATAAGTCCTTCTCTCACTTTAAGGCTTCGGTATGCTTCGATTGGATTAATCGCGCTATTCATTCTCCTTCTGGATTCAGCTACTAAGGTGCGAACATCTGTCCTGTAAGCATCCTGCAATAATTCCTGTGCCAGCGTTACATCATTGTTTTGTTGTGCATCGGTCAAAGATGCTCTATCCAGAATAAGCGCTTGTGCATAGGCAATCAAAATGGCCTCGACAGATTGTAGTATGTCTTCTAAAGGGTCTTTTAAATTGTGACTGGCATCTATCATCCATGCTAAATCTGGATTGTTGGTATTTCCCATTCCATCCACCAATTCATTAAAAATGAGGAACAATTGATATGGTTTTATACTACCAACTGTTAGGTCATCATCAGCATATTTACTGTCGTTGAAATGGAAGCCGCCCAATTTTTTTTCCATCATCAGGATAGCAACAATCTGTTCAATGTTGGTGTTGGGTAAATGGTGACCTAGATCCACAAGGCAAAAGGCCTTTTCACCCAATTGACTCGCAAGTAAATGTGAAGTGCCCCAATCAGGAATAGCCATAGAATAGAAATTGGGTTCGAAAGGTTTGTATTCAATTAGGACTTTCCATTCATCTGGTAAATGCGCATAAATGTCCTCTAAAGAAGCCAATGTATGCTGAAATGTTTTTCTAAAGTTGGCCTGTCCTGGAAAAGTGGTTCCATCCGCCAACCAAACGGTCAATGCATTAGAATCCAATGCCTTTCCATAATCAATGACCTCTTTATTATGTGCTATGGCTTGCGCCCTAACATCTGCATTTACATGCGCTAATGAGCCGAATTTATAAGAATGGTTGGCGTTTTCTTGATCTTGAAAAGTATTGGAGTTAACCGCATCAAATTTCAAGTTTAATGATTGTGCTAATTCACGGGTATGATTGGGATCTGATGGAATGTCCCAAGGTATATGCAGGCTAATGGCACCGCTAGAGCCATTCATTGCATGCAGTAAACCAATATCTTCAATCTTATGGTCCAAGGAAGTAGGTTCTCCACCTCCGGAGAAACGTCCAAACCGTGTGCCTCCCGTTCCGAGCGCCCAACTTGGAATGGCAACCTGAAAATCAACTAAATTATCAATGATGCTGTCGACATTAATCCCTTTATTCTCCAGTTGATCTCTGAGCCTAACGAAAGCCTCTTGATGTTCAGATTGGTGCTGTTGATTTAACGCTTCGATTTTTTCTTTGGATACTCGCATACTGTATAGTTGGAAGATAGATGTTTGAAGCTCGAAATCAAAAGCCATTTTTATTCAAGGGTGAATGACTACCGAATTCTACCTTACAAATGCAGCGGCCACACCACCATCAACATTGATCATGTTACCAGTAGATTTACTCAATGAGCCATCAACAAGGACCAAAGCGGCTTTTGCAATGTCTTTGGGTTCTATAATAGTGTTGAGCAATGTCCGTTTAGCATAATGTGCAGGTAATTCTTCTACAGTAATTCCATAGGCCTTGGCACGACCTTCGGCCCATCCATTAGACCAAATATTAGAATTCTTGATTACAGCATCTGGGTTGATTGTGTTTACTCTGATTCCGTCTTGTCCTAACTCTGCTGCCATTAATCTCGTCATATGAGCTTGTGCCGCTTTGGCTGTGCCGTATCCTAAATTGTTTGGGCCTGCCACCAATGCGTTTTTACTTACAATGTTTACTATATCTCCTCCTAAGCCTTGTTTTTTAAGTACTCGGGCACCTGATTTTACGGTCAGAAATGAGCCTTTGACCAGGATGTCCTGCAATAAATCCCAGTCTGCTTCGGTTGTGTTTTCAATTGATTTTGAGGTAGCAATTCCTGCATTATTCACAATGATGTCAACTCCTCCAAAAGCGAGACATGCCTTTTTGAAGGCGGCCTCTACAGAGGTCTTGGAAGTAACGTCCATGGTTGCCCATTCAGCACTGTCTTTTCCAAATTCTACATGTGCATTTTGTACCCGTTCTTGGTTTACATCAGTTACGATTACACAAGCCCCGTTTTCTACAAATGTCTTTGCCATTTCAAGACCAATGCCGCCACCAGAACCAGTGATTAACGCTACTTTTCTTGATAATGATTTTTCTTTTGGCATCCTTTGAAGCTTAGCTTCTTCCAAAAGCCAGTATTCAATATCGAAAGCTTCTTGTAGAGGCAGGGCTACATACTCGGAAATGGCTTCAGCCCCTTTCATTACATTAATTGCATTGAGGTAAAACTCACTCGCAACCCTGGCCGTCTGTTTGTTCTTCGCGAAAGAAAACATTCCTACTCCTGGCCAGAGGATGATAACGGGATTGTTGTCCCTAATTGCTGGAGAGTTATCTCTCTTACAAGCCTCATAATACTTATTATAATTTTTTCTGTACGCTATCCATTGATGCGCTATCGCGGCTTTTATTGCCTTGGAATCAGATAAGTCAGATTCATTCGGAAGGTCTAAAACTAAAGGGCATATTTTGGTACGCAAAAAATGATCTGGACAACTAGTTCCTAAAGGAGCCAGTTTTTCTAAATCATTACTATTGGCAAATTCTAGAACTCTTTCATCATCGCTAAAATGGCCTACCATCAATTGGTTAGACGAACACAATCCTCTTAATATTGGAGCGATTTGGGCGGCCTTTTCAGCTCTTAATTCATCTGATAAGGTTTGAACCTTTATTCCTCCAAAAACGGGGCCTTTTTTGCCGAATTTGGCTTCTAAATATTCTGATGCTTTTTCAATGGAATCCAACGAATTCATATAGCATTCATAGGCTGTTTCGCCCCAAGTGAAAAGCCCGTGCCCTCCTAAGTACAATCCTTTTAAGTTTGGATTTTCTACAATCGCAGCTTCTAATTTTAAGGACAAATCAAAGCCAGGTTTCTGCCAAGGAATCCAAGCAAAATCATCTCCATAGATCGATTTCATAATTGCTTCACCATCTTTTGCAGCGGCAATAGCAATGGCAGCATCAGGATGCAGATGGTCTATGTGTTTATATGGAAGTAACGCATGTAATGGCGTGTCTATTGAAGGAGCTTTTGAATCAAGGTCATAAATGCAATGATTGAATAGTGCCACCATTTCATCTTCAAATTCTAAGCCGCGATAAACGTTTTTTAAAGCCCTCAATTTGTCAACATACAATCCAGCAAGTCCATTCCGTTGAAGTGTCCCTATGTCACCACCGGAACCTTTGACGAACATGATTTCAGTGTCTGAACCAGTCAGGGAGTCTTTTTCCATTGTTTTACAGCTGGTGTTACCACCGCCATAATTGGTTATTCTTAGGTCAGCACCGAGTAGGTTTGACCGGTAAAGCAATAATGAAACTTCATCGCCTTGCAAAGGAGCAGCCTTTGCTTCATTCCACAGATAGTCAACATGCTTGTATGTTTTCATCAGTTCTTTTTGTGTTGCTTGAATTTTAAATTGTGACATTACGAAAGTCAGTATAAATTATTTCTGAACTGTCCTGTACTTAACTGCTTTCTCTAAAAAAACATGGCTTATAATTTTGTATAATGGGGGCGCTTAGCTGTTATGGACGACAAAAAATTTCCGATTGAAGTAAATCATGAATCTAGCCAGCCTAAGTACAGGCAGTTGGTCAATAGTATTGTTCAAAATATTGAGTTGGGAAGGATTAAATATGGTCAAAAACTACCTTCTATTAATCAACTTAGCTTTGACTATTACCTCTCACGGGATACGGTCGAGAAAGCATATGCAGCGTTAAAACGAAACGGGATCATCCAGTCTGTAAAAGGCAAAGGTTTTTATGTTTCCAATTCTGCTCCTGAATCCAGCATAAAAATACTAGTGGCATTTAATAAACTAAGTGCTTACAAAAAAGTGATTTATAATACCCTGGCAAGTGTACTAGGAGAGAAAGTTCAAATTGACTTTTTCATCTATCATGGTGATTATAGAACTTTTGAAAGAACGATCAATGAGCATTTAGAGGGTTATCACTATTATGTAATCATGCCACATTTCGCGGAGTCTGATTATCCGCCTTTCCTCAAACTGCTGAAAAAAATAAAGTCTGACAAATTGATAATTCTTGATCACTTGATTGATGGAGTTCAAGACTATTATGGGGCTGTATTCCAAGATTTCAAAATGGACATTAACAACGCCATGTTGGATGCTTTAATATTATTAAAAAAATATCAAAAACTAATTTTAGTATTCCCTGATAAAGAGACTTATTCATATCCGGAGGAGATAGTAGTGGGGTTTAAAAGATTTTGCAGTCTCAATAAATTCGAATTTGCAGTCATTGATGAAATTGGAGAATTTACAGGGATAGAAAAAGGAGCAGCATATGTGGTAATTGAAGAAAATGACCTTGTTAATCTTATCAAAACAATACGATCGAGAAAACTCATATTAACAAAAGACGTAGGAATTCTGTCTTATAATGACACAGCCCTAAAGGAAGTACTAGCTGAAGGAATATCTGTGATAACCACTGATTTTGTTAAAATGGGCCAGTTAGCTGCGGAAATGATTTTGAATCAAAAACCTGTTAAAATTAAAAACGATTTCAAGTTCATCAAGCGGAAGTCTTTGTGACGTATTCTGTTGTAAACAGGATAGCACAGGATAGCACAGGATAGAAGTAGTGAGTTGATTATCTATGTTCCCGTTGAACACAAAATTTGGATAAGCTGTGGAAAACGAACCCTGATTAGTTTGAAAATTAGTAATTTGAACGGGACTGGAAAGACGTTATTCCTGAATATTCAGACCATCAAAATATGTTTCAATGATTAATCGAAGAACCCTAGTTGCCATTTTAGCTTTAGTAATTGCCTTTTCCTCTTGCGATACAAATAAAAAGGAGGTAAGTAAAAAAAGGCCAAACATCCTTTTTATCATGTCTGATGACCATGCTTATCAGGCGATAAGTGCTTATTCGGATAGATTACTGCAAACACCAAATATCGATCGAATTGCAAAAGAAGGCATGTTGTTTACCAATGCCAGCGTGACTAATTCTATTTGCGCCCCTTCCAGGGCTACTATTCTTACGGGAAAGCATACGCATATCAATGGAAAGATTGATAACATCATGAAGTTTGATACCACTCAAGTCACCTTTCCTCAGCTCTTTCAAAATGCAGGATATGAAACCGCCATGTATGGTAAATTGCACTTTGGAAACAATCCCAAAGGAGTTGATGATTTTATGATTTTGCCTGGTCAAGGAAGCTATATCAACCCCAAGTTTATCACGCCAGAAGGCGACACTACCATTACTGGTTACGTGACAGACATTATCACTGATTTGACTATTGATTGGTTAGATAAAAAACGGAATCCTGACAAACCTTTTTTAATGATGTACTTACATAAAGCACCACATCGTGCTTGGTGGCCAAGTCCGGAGAAATTCGCTGAATTTTCTAAAAGAACATTTCCAGAACCACCAACATTGTTTGATAACTATGAAAACCGAGGTCGAGCAGCTAAGGAAGCTGCGATGACGATTAGTGATGAAATGTTGTTGAGCTATGACAATAAAGTACTTCCTGAAGCAATAGAGGAATTAGGGATTGAGGATGATCCAAGAAACGCTCGATATTTCAACGGCAGCGAATTCTCTCGAGTAAACGAAGAACAACTGCCTCTATACAAAGCAGTGCTGGATGATATTGCCGCTGACTTTAAAGCCAATTGGCCAACAATGACCGAAAAGGAGAAAATTAGCTGGAAGTACCAACGCTACATGCAGGATTACTTAGGGAGTATTTCTTCAGTTGATGACAATGTAGGAAGGGTATTGGATTACTTGGATGAATCTGGACTGGATGAAAATACCATCGTTGTTTATACTTCAGATCAAGGGTTTTACTTGGGAGAGCATGGTTGGTTTGATAAGCGGTTTATCTATGATGAATCCTTTAAAACACCATTATTGATTCGCTGGCCAAACGAGATCAAACCAGGTACAACGCAAGAAGAAATGGTTCAGAATTTAGATTTTGCTCAAACATTCTTGGAAGCAGCGCAGATTAATGCGCCAGATGATATGCAAGGAGAAAGTTTGATCCCGCTAATGACAGGTAACGACTCTGAATGGGATCGTGAAGCGGTTTATTATCATTACTACGAATACCCAGCTTCACATATGGTGAAAAGGCATTATGGCATTGTTACCAAAGAATATAAGCTAGCCCATTTCTATTATGATGTTGACGAATGGGAATTATATGACCGAAAAAATGATCCACAGGAAATGAAAAATGTATATGCCGATCCTGCCTATGCATCTATTGTTGCCAAACTCCATGAAGAATTAGATGACTTAAGAATCTATTATAAAGATTCTACTGGTTTGGATAACAGGTACTTAGAGAAGTATCGAGAGCTAAATATTATAAAATAGAGCCGCAATTTTAGAGAAATCAGATGCACTTATTAGATAATCCTATAAGATCAGAGGAGCTATTAGAGCAAACTTTTGATATCGAACATCGCTTTTATGCTTCTTCATCCGAACCGCTTAAGCATTCTGAACTTATCGAATGGGCAAGAGAAAATGGAGATGAGGAGCTCATCGAGCAATTCAATAATCACGCCTTAGGTTATGCGGAAAATGGTGGGAGCCAAGATCTCCGAGCTGAAATTGCCAATCTTTACGGTGCAGAAATACAGGCAGAAAACATTGTTGTATTTCCTGGTGCGCAAACAGGAATGACGCTTTCAGCACAAGCATTACTGCATGAAGGTGATCATGTAATTATAGTTACGCCTAGTTACCAATCGCTTGAAGAAGGAGCGAAATTGGCTGGAGCAGAAGTCACACGAGTGGCACTTTCGCCAGACAACAAATGGCAAATTGACATTAAAGCTATTGAAGCAGCGATAAAGCCCAATACGAAACAAATTCTTTTTAATGATCCTCATAATCCATCTGGGTCACTCATGACTTTGGAGATTAAGAAAGGTCTCATTGCCTTAGCAAAGCAATATGGTTTGAGAATTTTTTCTGATGAGGTCTATCGGCTCTTGGAATTTGATTCTGAAAAGCGTTCTCCATCATTCGCAGATTTATATGACCAGGCTTTGGCTTTGGGCACAATGGCAAAGCCATTTGGTGCTGGTGGGGTTTGTATTGGTTGGGTAGCCTGCCAAGACCTTGCACTTTATAATAAAGTAAGAAGGGCCCAGCATATTTATAGCGTATGCTTTTCAAGGGCTGGTGAGATCCAAGCAATGATGGTTTTACGTTTGAAAGAAAAGATCATCGGTAGAAACCTTGAAATCATCCAAGAAAATTTAACATTACTTGATCAGTACTTTGAGGAAAATGCGGAACTTTTTGAATGGGTCCGTCCTCAGGCAAGTGGTACTGCATTTGTAAAATTTAACGGGCCGATTGATGCGGATGAATTGGCTGCTCAATTATTGGAAACTGGAATTTTGGTTTTTGGCCCCTCTATATTTGATTGTGAGGAAAACCTGAAGCAATATTTCCGAATAGGTTTTAGTCGTAGAACGATGCCAGCCGCTTTGGAAGCTTTCAAAAAATTTGTTGACGAGAGAAAAAATAATTGGTTAGGGATAGCATGAGTGAGCTAACAGACGAGGTACCATGTTTTGATAAAAAAAAGGCTGCTGATGTTGCTTTAGGATTGTATGGGATTAAAGGTGAAATGATCCCGCTCAATTCCTTTGAAGATCAAAATTTCCTTATAAAAACTACCGCAAATAAATTCGTTCTTAAAATTGCCAACAAAAGATGGACTGAGGATGAGCTGAATGTACAAAATCTTCTCTTTGACCACCTTCAGATTTCGGCTCCGGAAGTGCCTTGGCCGCAGGTGATTCGATCCAAGAATGGAGAAGCGATGACTAATATTGATGGATTTAGTGTTAGGTTATTGACTTTTTTAGAAGGTACTATTTTGGCTGATGTTGAGCAAAATTCAGCTTTGAACAAAAGTATAGGAGAAATGCTCGGTCAATTTTCAAAGGCAGTACAAAGCTTTCCTGGTACTGTTCCTTCAAGACCTAATGACTATTGGAATTTAGACAATGTGATTGCCTGCAAAGTATTTATTCAAGATGTGGATGACGAGGAAACACGCATGCGAATTGATAGGTATTACGCGCACTATGAACAGCATGTGCTTCCTAAAATTGACGATTTAAAGAAGGCAACTATTCATGGTGATGCCAATGAGCAGAACCTCTTAGTAGATAAAAATGATTCAACCAAGATTGTGGGTTTGATTGATTTTGGTGACCTACAGCGAGCAACACACATTAATGACCTGGCAATATTAATTGCTTATTCTTTACTAGATGTGGCCGATATCGATTCAGCAGCAAATGAGATAATAAATGGCTATAAAGAAGAATTTCCTATTGAGGAAAAGGAATTTGAGGTGCTGTTTGACCTAGTGGCCATGCGCTTGATTTCAAGTATCATTCTCAGTTCAAAACGAGCTAAAGAATTTCCTGAAAACCTGTACATTCTTGCTTCTCAAAAACCAGCCAAGGAGCTTCTTGAGAAAATGGAAACATGGGAGTTTAAAAGAGCATAGACAAAAGAACTCAATATTAAAACAGATAAATTATTTAAGCCTTCATCTGATATTTAAACTGTTTGTAATGATGATTATCAAGAATAAACATTAACCTCTGCTATCTATTCTCAAAGGAGGGTTGGGATGCAACATCAGCATGACCATCAGCCAATAAATTAAATTTGATCTAAATAATGACACTGATGGTTTTGATGTTGGTGTCTTTTCTTTTGTTACATTTTCTTTGGTCATACAAAGAAAAGTAAAACCTATTTTTCGCATGATAGAACAGGACAGTTTTAGCGTCTTATTTTAGTAATTTTAGTACAACTACTTCTTAATAATCCAAAACATGTTTCGTTCAGCAATGTCATTAAACGTTAAAAACGGATGAGTAAAATAACCAGGCGAGATTTCATCAATGGCACATTAATGGCAGCTGGAGCGGCTGTGCTTCCATTTGCATGTACATCTAATGCGGTTTTAGATAACCTTGATCCTCTGTATTATCCGCCATCCCTCACCGGACTTAGAGGAAGTCACCCAGGGTCAAATATCCATTCACACAGCAGAGCATGGGCTGGAAAATCGGACTGGGGTCCGACAACTGAATTACAAGAAACTTATGATATGGTTGTTGTTGGCGGAGGCATCAGTGGACTATCAGCGGCCTATTTCTATCAGCAAAAACATGGTACAGACAAAAAAGTGCTCATTCTTGATAATCATGATGACTTTGGTGGTCATGCCAAGCGGAATGAACATTCAGTTGATGGGAAATTAAGACTAGGTCATGGAGGTTCGCAATCCATTGTTGAACCTCAACATGCTAGTAAGGCTGTAAACATGCTGTTTCAAGATATAGGTGTTGAGCCAGAACGATTTCATTCAGCTTATGATAAGGATTTTTATAAAAGGCATAACCTAGGGGCTGTTACTTACTTCAACAAGGCTGTTTTTGGCGAGGACAAAGTGGTAAAGCACCCTTTTTGTAATTATCCTAATTACATAGAAGGGATAATAATGAGCGGTAAATTATCTAATGAAGCCGCTGTACAGCAAGCTCCATTGAGTGAAAAAGGTAAGGCACAATTACTTAGCGTGCTAAATGGAGGCTTGCATAAAATAGATGTTCCTGAGGCCGAATTGAGTGATTACATAAGCAAAACGTCCTATTTCGATTATCTTAAAAACACATTGGGAGTTGATGATCCTGGAGTATTAAGAATGGCAAGGCATTCTGGTTTGGATTGGGCAAGTTCAGGTACAGATGTGATGAGTATAGCAGCGGCTAAGGGTTGCGGAGCATTGGGGTTTGCACCAAAGGCAGTTTACGATGAGGAAACGCCATACATTTATCATTTCCCTGATGGCAATGCTGGTGTTGCACGGTCAATAGTGAAAAAATTAATTCCCGATGTGGCAAAAGGAAATAATGCTGAGGAGCTTGTATTGTCAACATTCAAATATGCCGAGTTAGACAAGTCTAGTAACGCAGTGCGGATAAGGTTGAATAGTACCGTTGTGAATGTTCGCCATAGTGGTAATCCAAAAGATGCAAGTGAAGTCCTTGTAAATTATATCAATGACAATAAGTCGTACCAAGTCAAAGGCAAAAATGTAGTGATGGCCTGCTACAACATGATGATTCCGCATATTGTTTCAGGCCTTCCAGAAGAACAAGCTGCTGCTCTGCGTCTCCAAACTAAATGCCCATTAATCTACACTACCCTTGGCTTAAAAAACTGGAAGGCCTTCAAAGAAATGGAGATAGGATTGGCCATGGCACCAGGAAGTATGCATCAAGCCGTATTTATGGACTTTCCGGTCAGTATTGGTGGTTATGAATATACTAAGACGCCAGATGATCCTTGTGTTATTCAGATGATAAGCTGTCCTTATGGTGAAACTGTTGGTGCCCCAGTATTGGAACAATATAAGGAGGCACGATATCGGATGCTGAGTCTTCAATTCAAAGACTATGAATCTGAAATAAGGAAACAATTAAGTGGAATGCTGCCCAATAATTTTTTTGATTTCGATAAGGATGTGGAGAGTATCTCTGTCAATAGGTGGGGACATGGTTACACTGTGCCTGGACCTGGAGATTCTGTAAAAATTGGAAGGCAATCGTTTGGCCGAATTACAATTGCCAATTGTGACTCTGCACCAGAATCAGATGCTAAGGCTGCTATTGACATGGCATTTAGGGCTGTAAATGAATTAGGGTAATTATTAATAAATTAGCTATCAATCAGCTCGATATAAAGTGAAAGACACCTTAGTACATATTGTTTTTCTGACAACTAAGAAACTGGTATGCTTGTCTTTGTTTGTCTTTTTAATCGCTTCTTGTGCACAAAAAGAACGGGCACCAAACATTCTATTTATCTCAATAGATGACCTTCGAGCCGAATTACGGATTTATGGAAACCCAATTATACAAACACCAAATTTGGATCAATTGGCTTCCACTGGGGTTGCATTTTCAAATCACTTTGTACAAGTCCCAACATGTGGTGCTTCTCGGAGTGCATTACTAAGAGGGATGAGACCCAGAACAAAAGGGCAACTACAGAATGATGCTATATCAAGGCAGACAGCCTCTAAACCTGAGGGCGACTTGCCAGAGTCATTCGTACATCATCTAAAGCGAAATGGATACTATACTGTAGGAATTGGAAAAATAAGCCATTCAGCTGATGGTCTAGTTTATGGGTACGAAGAGCAGCCTTCCACCAGAAGAGAACTTCCTTACAGTTGGGATGAGCGACCATTCGAAGCTGGAAAATGGAAAACGGGTTGGAATGCGTTTTTTGCTTATGCAGATGGAGAAAACCGGCAAAGCATGAAAAGGCAAGTTAAACCCTACGAGGCTGGAGAAGTTGATGACGATGGTTATCCCGATGGGCTGACCACTAAATTGGCGCTCAAAAAGCTGAGAGAATTAAAGGATCAGGCAAAACCATTCTTCCTTGGAGTGGGCTATTTTAAACCTCATTTACCATTCAACGCTCCAAAGAAGTATTGGGATTTGTATGACAGAAATACTATTCCAATTTCTCCTAACCCTGAAATCCCTAAAAACATTAGCACAAAGAGTTTACATGGGAGCGGAGAGTTTAACGGTTACGCCTTGGGAGAAGAAAAAGGGAGCCTAGAAAAATCTGTTTCAGACGACTATGCAAGAAAACTCAACCATGCCTATTATGCAGCTGTAAGTTACATTGATACACAAGTTGGTATACTCTTAGCGGAAGTCAAAAATCTTGGTTTAGAAGAAAACACTGTTATAGTGGTTTGGGGAGACCATGGTTGGCACTTGGGCGACCAGCGTGTTTGGGGTAAACACACTATTTTTGAAAACGCTTTAAAGAGTACATTAATTTTTAATGTTCCTGGTCAAAAAAGTACTGGAAAAACAAATAAATCAATTGTTGAATCAGTTGATATTTATCCAACGCTTTTGGAACTCATTGGTATTGAAGCTCCATATAAATTGGACGGAGAAAGCTTTGTTGCCTTATTAGATGATCCAAATCTTAAGCAAGAGAACGTTGCTTACAGCTATTTCAGGAGAGGAATTACGATGAGGACTGATAGGTATCGGCTCACGAAGTACTTCAGAGATGAAGGGCCTTTAATTGAATTATATGATCACGACAATGATCCTTTTGAATCAATAAATATTGCAGCAGATTATCCCGATATTGTTAATGAATTGATGCCATTATTTGAAAAAGGAAATACTGGTCTTTATAAATAACACATAGAATCACAAAGCATGAAGAATATTTATCTCGTTACTCTATCAGTTTTATTTATGGCCTGCAGTACAGTTTGTTCTGCCCAAGAGTTGGTTTTATACAAACAAGTTGATGCTACTAAATTGTATTTAGAGGTGCATACTCCTGAAGGGTTTGATGCCTCTAAAAATTATCCCGCCATGGTTTTCTTCTTTGGGGGTGGATGGAATGGAGGTGATCGCACTCATTTTATTAATCAGGCAAAGTATTTTTCCAAAAGAGGCATTGTTTGTTTTCTAGCCGATTATCGTACTAAAAATAAACACAAAACAACTCCTTTCGAATCGCTGAAAGATGCTAATTCTGCCATCAGGTTTATAAGAAGTAATGCTGCTGATTTAGGAATTGATCCGAATAAAATAATTGCCTCGGGAGGCTCGGCAGGTGGCCAGCTTGCAGCTGCAACCGCATTGACAAATAGCTATAACGAAACTACCGATGACATTTCTATCAGTGCTATTCCCAATGCTTTGGTGCTTTTCAACCCCGTGATTGACAATGGTCCTGGTGGCTATGGTTTTGAGAGAATTGGTGAGGCATTCAAGACTTTTTCTCCTTTACACAACATTAGAAAAGGAGCGCCACCAACAATCATTTTTCTGGGAACAAAGGATGCACTGATCCCAGTTGAAACGGCTGAATATTATCAAAAAGTGATGGAAAAAGTGGGGAGTCACTGTGAACTATTTCTTTATGAGGGACAAGGACATGGCTTCTTTAATATTGGAAATTTCGAGTATTATAAGAAAACAGTTTTGGAGGCAGATCAATTTTTGCAATCATTGGGTTACTTAGAAAAAGAGCCAATTGTAAAAATTGAGAAATAATAAAGACTATGGCTAACCTCTCTGGTTTTAGCGTCTCGCTGAGACCTTACAACTATTACATTTATGTTCATTAGTCTTAACGAGATGCTAAGACTAAAAGAGCAGATGCTTTAACTTCATGACAGTACAGGACAGATTTACTGCTAAACAAATTTAATATTATACTTAGGATTATGCTGATCAGCGGATGCAAGACCAATTGCAGCATAATAACCGATTAAGGTCAAATTAGAATATATTTATAGAAATGGAAGGAAGTGCATGGACTTGGATACTTGAGCTATTCGGTAGAATTCACCCTCTTACTGTTCACTTTCCAATTGGCTTATTAATTGTTGGTCTTTTTTTAGAGTTGCTCACCATAAAAGGAAAACGATCTGGCCTGAGGGACGGAATTGTTTGGATAGTCTATCTAGGTGCTTTTTTTGCTGTACTGGCGGCTGCCCAAGGATGGTTTCTTCAAGCTTATGGTGATTATTCTGGGAACTTAGTTCGATTGCATCAGAATATGGGAATCGCTACAGCAACGCTCGCCCTAGTCACTGCATTTCTTTTGCGCAGTACGCTGAAAGGCCAACTATCCAATTTCCTTGTGTACAGGTCTTTCCTTACGCTCACAGTTATCTCCTTAACTATTGCCGGACATTTAGGCGCCAGTCTTACGCATGGTGAGGATTTCCTTACAAGTGTATTACCAGGCAATGGGGATGGCTATGATGAAGAAAAAGGGAACATGCTATTGGCAGAACTGGAGGATATAGCCGCCTTATCCGAGTCACAGCAAGATCTTCTTAATTTGGAAGTAAGGGCCATCTTTGCTCATAATTGCATTCAATGCCATAGTGAGAATAAACAAAAAGGTGAGTTAGTTCTTGAAACAAAAAGAGGGGTATTTAAAGGTGGAAAATCTGGGGAAGTAATCGTTGCTGGTAAACCGGAAGAAAGCGAATTATACAGAAGGATTTCTCTTTCAGCTAATGATGATAAAGTAATGCCTAAAAAGGGCAAAGTGCTGAAGAAAAATGAGATTGCACTGATCAAATTATGGATTGAAAATGGTGCGCATTGGTCCGACCGAGCGATCAATGTATTCCCTGAAGCAGCACTTGCTTTAACAAAGCCTGAATTACCAATATCGGGGAATGAATCGCATCCGGTTGATAAATTGATTGATGCATATTTTGAGGCGCAAAATGTTGACTGGCCAGAATTGATTGATGACAATAAATTTATCAGACGGGCCTATTTGGATATTGTGGGACTATTGCCCGAACCGGACAAAGTAAGTCAGTTTAGCATTGATTCGGATCCAAATAAAAGGGTGCAGCTCATTGATGAGCTCTTAAATGATGACCACAATTATACCCAACACTGGTTGAGTTTTTGGAACGATCTTTTGCGCAATGATTATTCGGGAACAGGATTTATTACAGGCGGAAGAAAGCAAATCACGGATTGGCTCTATAAATCCCTCTTGGAAAATAAGCCATACAATTCAATGGTTAAGGAATTGGTCAATCCCACAGAAGCGTCTGAAGGATTTATCAAAGGCATACAATGGCGTGGGCTGGTAAATTCTAGTCAGCGTACTGAGATGCAAGCTGCGCAAAATATAGGGCAGTCCTTATTAGGCGTAAACCTTAAGTGTGCCTCATGTCATAATAGTTTTGTCAGCAATCTCACCTTGGATCAGGCGTATGGCTTTGCTTCTATTTTTGCCAAATCACCGATGGAATTAAACCGATGTGATAAACCAATTGGTAAAATGGCTAAGGTCAGTTTCCTATATCCAGAGTTGGGATCTGTGGAGGCCGATAGCTTGAAAGAGCGCTTAATAAAATTTTCTGAGATAATTGTAAAACCTGAAAATGGCAGGTTGTACAGAACAATAACCAATAGAATCTGGGAACGATTGATGGGCAGGGGTATTATCGAACCTGTCGATGTAATGGACAATGCTCCATGGGATGCTGAACTGCTGGATTGGTTGGCAGCTGATTTTATAGATTCAGGACATGATCTAAAGCAATTAATGCGGACAATTATGACCTCTAAAGTGTATCAGCTTCCTACTGTGAACTATAAGAACCTAGAAGAAATAAAATCCAGTAAATATGTTTTTAATGGACCTATTATCAGGCGGATGAGTGCAGAACAATTTGCCGATGCGGTAAGTCAGGTGGTATCTCCTGTGTACTATGCTGCGGCTTACGATCCCACTAATGAAGGACTATCAACGCAAAGGATTTGGCATCCTGAAATAAAATACGATCGTAATGTATTGCCTGATCCTGGCAAACGATATTTCCGCCATACATTCATATTGCAGGACAAGGGTATCCTATCTGCTAAAGCCTTGATTTCGGTGGACCATTCCTATACTTTTTACCTGAATGGGCAAAAAGTTTCGACAGGAGATGACTGGAGAAAAGTAGACAAGCTGGAGGTAAGCAATTTCCTTGTCACAGGAGAAAATGTGATCGCAATTGAAGGCATCAATGAAGGCAGAATTGCAAACCCCGCAGGCATCTTGTTTTACATGAAAGTCAATCAAAGCGATGGCCTTGAAACTTTGGTTAATTCCGGAGTCGATTGGAAAAGTACAGACATTAAACCTGAGGAAAACTGGACTTCGCTTGAATTTAAGGGTGATGGTTGGAAAAAGGCAAGAAACTATGGTTCCAGCCATTGGGGCAGGTTGGTAAACTTCACTTTTGAAGATAACGGACGTTTATATGCAAGGGCGAGCTTGGTAAAACAACATCCATTTATGAAAGCCTTGGGGCGACCAAGCAGAGAGAATGTGGTGACATCAAGAGATGACCAAGCCACCTTATTACAAGCTTTAGAATTGACAAACGGGACCTATTTTAATAGTATTTTGGAAAAAGGTGCTGACACTTGGTTGGAGGAATATGAGAAAGATGGAGAAAAGATAGTTACAATGTTATACCTAAAATCACTGGGTAGGGAGCCTACAAAAAAAGAGAGGAAGATCATGCTTACTGCCCTTGGAGAAAAGCCAGATGCAGCCGGTGTGCAAGACTTGTTCTGGGCCACATTGCTTTTACCTGAATTTCAATTTATATATTAAAGAATAGGATGGAAGAACAAAAAGCTAATTCACGCAGGGCATTTATTAAAAAGATGGGAGCAGCAAGTTTGGCAGCCGCTTCAGCGAGTATTCCTGCTTCAGCTTTTTTGAGCTCTTGTAGCACAGTTCCAGCTATCGCATCGAAAGCCGATACGGTGATCTTGCTTTGGATGGCAGGGGGTATGGCACATACCGAAACCTTTGATCCTAAGGCATATACTCCTTTCAAAAAGGGGATGGAAAGCAAGAGGATATTGAGCTCATTTCCCAAAGTACCAACTGCTGTTGATGGATTAGACTTTTCTGAGGGCTTGGAAGCGATTGGTGGTGTTATGGACAAAGGCGCTATTATTCGTTCTTTTAAATCAGCCGATCTAGGAGAGATTTTACATACCAGGCATCAATATCATTGGCATACCTGTTACGAACCACCTCAGACTGTTCAAGCACCTCATATTGGGGCCTGGATTGCCAAGGAACTGGGGCCAGTAAATCCTGTTATCCCTCCATTCATCTCCATTGGTCAGCGATTTACTGTAGGAGAAGCAGAAGAATTAAAAGCATTTCATACCGCGGGCTTTTTAGGAAGTGAATATGGTCCATTTCTAATTCCTGACCCATCTAGTGGATTGGAAAGTGTCCGACCTCCACAAGGCATGTCCTTAAATAGGTTCGAAGCCAGGAACAAGTTGTACAAGGAATTGGCTGATAAAAGTCCATTGATGGAAAGTGGTAGTGATTATCAAAAAGAATCGTTGATGAGGTCTATGGAGCAATCTTATCGGTTGTTAAACTCACCAGAATCTCAGGTTTTTGATTTGTCTTTAGAGCCTAAGAAGAGCTATGATAAATACAATACTGGACGATTTGGTTTGGGCTGTCTTACTGCCAAAAGACTGGCGATGAACGGGGCAAGATTCGTGAGTGTTTCTACAGAATACGAGCCTTTTTTAGGCTGGGACACGCATGAGAATGGCCATACGCGTTTGGTGAAAATGAAAGAATTAATCGATGGACCTATCGCTCAATTGGTCAAAGATTTGGATGAAACAGGACATTTGGATAGGACCTTAATTGTACTTGCCAGTGAGTTCAGTAGAGACATTATGCTGGAAGGAAGCCCAGGTAAAGCTGTAGCAGGTCAGGCATTTCAACCCGATGTTATTGAAGATGAAAAATTTTATGGAATGCACAGGCATTTCACTGATGGTAGTTCTGTTTTGATGTGGGGCGGAGGAATCAAAAAAGGACTTGTTTATGGTAAAACAGCAGATGAAAGGCCCTGTTCATCGATTGAAAATCCAGTGGTAATTGATGAGGTGCACCAATCAATTTATCATGCCCTAGGTATCCATCCTGAAACCAACTATAACATTGAGGGAAGGCCATTTTATACGACACCTGATGGCCAAGGCAAGCCTGTTCTGGATTTGTTTGCTTAGTCCTGCTCTGGTCTTAGTGTCTCTTACTTGTCTTAGCGAGACGCTAAGACCAGAAATGAAAGAAAATATGCCATAATGATTCTTAAGAATAAGATTTATATAGCCTCAATAATTCTAGTTTTATCCTTGCTAACAGCCTGTAGCGATAGACAACTAAGAGTATTAATTATAGGAGATTCTATTTCAATTGGATACACTCCTTTTGTGAAAGCCCACTTCTCTGAGAATGTCGAGATTTTTCATAACCCAGGCAATGCCCAACATACAGGAACAGGGTTAAAGAAAATTGAAGAATGGTTGGGAGAAGATAAATGGGATATCATTCAATTTAATTGGGGGCTTTGGGATTTATGTTATCGCCATCCTAATTCAGAAGTACAGGGAAATAGAGATAAGGTAAATGGAACAATTACCTATAGCGTTGAGGCCTATGCCTCAAACCTTGATTCTATTGTGACCCTTTTAAAAAGCAAAACGAAGGCAAAACTAATTTTTGTCTCCACATCCTATGTTCCTGAAAATGAAGTAGGAAGGTTTGCAGAAGATGCGGAAATCTATAATGATGCGGCAATTAGGATAATGAACAAACATTCGATTTTTGTAAATGATATTTATGATCGCACCATCTCAATTCACAAGGAATTTGGGAAAGGCACAGATGATGTGCATTATACAAAAGAAGGCTATGATCAGCTGAGCGATTTAATAATAGATTTTCTAAAAACTGAATTAGATCAATGAAAATCAATTAAATACAAATTTTTATCATGGATACATGAACATTTACAAAACGATAACTACACTGGTCTTAGCGTCTCGCTGAGACCAGACAATTATCACATTTATGTTCATTAGTCTCAGCGAGACGCTGAGAACAGAGAGTTTAAATCAAAAACACATAAATTGTAATTATGAAAGTTTTCAAAACACTACTCTTTATTATTTTGGTTGCCTTTCTTTCTTCTGCTTGTAGCTCGTCAGTTGAAGAAAACCAGCAACCAAACATTATATTAATAATGACTGATGATCAGGGCTATGCAGATGTCTCTGCACATGGTAGTCCTGATGTTGCAACACCCAATATGGATAGACTGAGGTCACAGGGGATCAGTTTTACGGATTTTCAGGTAAGTCCGACTTGTGCGCCTACCCGGTCCGCAATTATGACGGGTAGGCATCCCTTCAAGAATGGGATTACGCATACTATTCTAGAAAGAGAAAGGATGGCATTGGGAGTAACAACATTGCCACAAGTTTTGAAAAAAGGCGGTTATACGAGCGGCATATTTGGTAAATGGCATTTAGGCGATCAGCAGGAATATCAACCTGACAGTCGTGGATTTGATGAAGTGTTTATTCATGGTGGCGGTGGAATTGGTCAGGCCTATGCTGGCTCCTGTGCTGATGCCCCGGGTAATAAGTATTTTGATCCAACAGTAAAGCACAATGGTACTTTTGTGAAAACGAAAGGGTTTTGTACTGATGTCTTTTTCACGCAAGCACTGTCATGGATAAAAGAGAAATCAGCAATAGAAGAGCCGTTTTTTGCATACATAACGACAAATGCACCACATGGGCCTTTCTTAGCTCCTGATAATTATAAAAAGAAATTCCTCGATCAGGGATATCCCCCAAATGCTCAAGGTTTTTATGGAATGATTGAAAACATTGATGATAATTTAGGTTCACTAATGGAAAAAATCGAAACCTGGGGAATTGCAGATAATACGATCTTAATATTTATGTCTGATAATGGCAAAGCTGGTGGAGGAAGAAATACCGTAAATGGTGAGACCTATAATGCAGGGATGAAAGCATTTAAAGGGAGTCCTCATGAGGGTGGGACGAAAGTTCCGTTTTTCATCAGGTGGCCAGAAAAATTTACTGCTAGAAGAAAGGTCGATATTATGCAGAATCACTATGATATTTTACCAACATTGGCAGATGTCGCCAACATTGATATATCGGACATTGCCGATATGGATGGAAAAAGTTTCCTTCCATACCTAACCGATGAGGTTTATAAAACGCAAGACAGGTATCGTTTTGTCCATACTGGCAGATGGCCGTTAAATCCTGAAAACACTTCGGATCAAGAAGGAAGCGAACGTTGGATAGGAACATTAGAAGCCTCAAATCCTGACAATTCAAAGTTTACTAGATACGCAATCAGAAATGAGCGCTATCGGTTCGTCAATAACGAAGAGTTATATGATGTAATTAAAGATCCGGGAGAAACACAGAATGTAGTTTCGGAATACCCAGAAGTGGTTGCGAAAATGAGAATAGCCTATGACGAATGGTGGAGTAGTGTGCGCCCTTTTATGGTAAATGAGAGTGCGTCTTTGGGAACAGAAAAGCCATTTTGGGTTGAATATAAAAAGCAAGAGGCATCGACAGGTATTAAGGATTGGGTACGGCCCAATTTGGATTAATAAATAAAAAGCCTAAACCAAATCGACTTCATTTGGGAGGATACCACAGGACAGATAGCATTTGTTAATTTGCTAGTTTATCGGAATATTGAGAATTGATATACACTATTGAAAAATAGTTTTGACAACCTAACCAAAGACAATGATCAACCAGAATAGCAAAAGACTTTTTTATGGCAGTTGTTTTGCATTAATTACAACCGCTTTTTCTTTCAGTATTCGTGCAGGAATTCTCCCTCAACTTGCCGAAACATTTGATCTCACAGGCAAGCAATTAGGCTTTATAAATCAAATGTGGTTTATCGGCTTTCCCATTGCAATGGTCATTGGAGGCTTGTTTTACCATGTAATTGGGCCTAAGCGAATCATGATTTTTGCTTTCTTTGCCCATACTGCGGGTATCCTGCTCACCATATATTCTGGAGGGTACAATGGATTGTTAATCTCCACCTTACTTATAGGTATTGGAAACGGCTGTACAGAAGCAGCCTGTAATCCGATGATAGCCGATAGTAACACCGGCAAGACGATGAATACCTTGATGAACCGTTTTCACATGTGGTTCCCAGGCGGTATCGTTTTGGGTAGTTTAATATCGCTCGGAATGACCAAAATGAATTTGGGTTGGGAATTGCAAATATGGGTAATCATAATTCCAGCAATTATTTACGCCTATCTATTTTACGGTCAGGACTTTCCTAAACCAAGAACTGCAGGAGTTGGAACATTAAAGGCGAATGCCAAAGCGATGTTATCTCCATTATTTATTTTCATTTGTATCTGTATGACTTTGACCGCTATTTCAGAGTTTGGACCAACACAATGGGCGCAACTGATCTTGGCGAAAAGTGGTGCTGAACCAATGATTATTCTAGCATTAATCACAGGAGTAATGGCTGTTGGTAGGTATTTTGGTGGAGATTTTGTTCACAAATTTGATCAGTCAGGTGTGCTGCTCGGTTCTGCTATATTTACGACTCTTGGACTGTTTTTGTTAAGTACTCAAACAGGTGGAATGGCTTATGTGTCGGCTGTTGTTTTTGCCATTGGTGTATGTTACTTCTGGCCAAATATGATTGGCTTTGTGGCAGAGAAGATACCATTAAGTGGTGCCCTAGGCATGTCCATTGTAGGTGCATTTGGAATGTTCTCCACTTCTATATTCCAGCCAATCATTGGAGGTTGGATTGACAAAGCAGGTGACAAAGCTGCTGCTACAGGCTTGACAGGAGATGCACTTGAATTGGCTGCAGGCCAAGCTACATTGACCACTATGATTACGTTTCCAGCCATTTTGATTGGCTTGTTTACCATTCTGTTTTTCCGGGTAAAGAAAATCAAGAGTCAAACAACGGCCTAGAAGATTTTTGAAATCAGCTGTACTAAGTAATTATTGAAAAAAACAAACGCATGAAAATAGGGATGAATATGCTGCTTTGGACCGATCACTTTACATCGGAACATTATGGCATCGTAGATGAGTTGAAACAAATAGGTTATCAAGGTATTGAGATACCGCTTGGAGAAGGTGATAATGCGCACTATTCGTCAGTAGGTAATCATCTTTCCAGTTGTGAAATGGAGGTGACTTGTGTAACCTCATTATTGGAGGATACCAATATTGCAAGCTCAAATCCTTCAGTAAGATCCGCTGGGCTAGATAGATTAAAATGGGCCATTGATATGGCAAATGCTGCAAATGCTAAAATAATCTGCGGACCAATCCATTCTGCTTTTGCTTATTTCACTAATGAACCACCAACTACTGATGAGAAAAAATGGAGTGTAGAAATGCTCCAAAAAGCGGGTGAATATGCACAGCAAGCTGGTGTAGTACTGACCCCTGAAGCACTTAATAGATTTGAATGCTATTTGGTCAATACAATGGCCGATCTAAAAGAATTAGTTGACGAAGTAAATCATCCTAATGTTCAAGCTATTTATGACACGCATCATGCAAATATTGAAGAGAAAAGCCAACAGAAAGGAATTTTAACTATTCAACCTCACCTGCATCATATGCACATCAGTGAAAATGATAGAGGCGCTCCTGGGGAAGGACAGATAAATTGGGGGGAGGTATTTAGCACATTAAAGGAGATCAATTATGATGGTTGGTTGACGGTTGAAGCTTTTAGTCGAAGCTCTCCAGAATTTGCAAATGCCATCAATGTTTGGAGAGAATATTCAACACTTGAGGCCGTGTGCAAACAAGGATTTGATTTTATAAACAGTAATTGGAATAAGTAATGCAGAGACCCAAATTTTCACTCGGTAGTTGGGCTTTTTCCTTTGGCCCGTTTGAGAAAAACCCATGGTCGTTTGAGGACTTTTTAAAGTATGCCTCAAATGCAGGTTATGATGGTGTTGAAATAAATGGCTTTCATCCGCACCCACATCCTGATACGTATGATACCCCCGAAAAGTGCTCAGTACTTAAAAGTCTTATCACTGATCATGGTATGGAAATATCAGGCTATGCACCTGATTTCAGGCATGTACCAGCTGCAGAAGTGCCATTAGAAGATCACATCAAAGTCATTGAAAAAGCACTTGCATTTTGCAATAACATGGGTATTGATATCCTTAGGGTAGATACGATTAGCCCACCTGATGCGCTAGCTAAAGAGGAATATGATTTGCGGTTCGATCGACTTGCAAAGACATGGCATGAATCGGCTGCTGTTTGCCAGCGAGCGGGTGTTCAGTTGGTTTGGGAATTTGAGCCTGGCTTTTGGTTGAACAAACCCAGCGAAGTACTCAACATTGTTGAAGCTGTAGCTCATGAAAATTTCAAAGTACTGTTTGATACCAGTCATGCTTACATGTGTGCGGTTGTTGGTGCTCGTCAGACAGGAGAGAAAGAGACTTTACCAGGTGGTGTGGTTGAATTTGCCAAAATGTTAAGCGGTCATATTGGGCATTTCCACCTTATTGATAGTGACGGCACGCTGCATAATAATGAGACAAGTACGCATTCACCTTTCGGAACAGGTAACATAGATTTTGTAGAAGTGATTTCGGCAATGAAAAATGAAGTGGCGCAACTGCCATGGTGGTGTTTCGATTTTTGTTTCTGTCCAACCACAGAAGCGGATGCTAAAAAAGCGATCCCTTTTGTTGAAAATGTGATAAACCAAGTACGATGAGTTATTACGCGGATTCAAATGGCACTAAAATATTTTACCAGATAAAGGGTGAAGGAGCACCGCTGGTGCTAATAATGGGATTTGGTGCTGATGGCAATGTATGGGAAAAACATTTGGAGGAATATGAAAAGCATTTCAAATGTATCGTCATTGATAATCGTGGAATAGGTAAGTCTGACCAACCTGAAGGACCATACAGCACATGGATGATGGCGGCCGATGTAATCGCTGTTATGAATCATGCCGATGTAGATAAGGCTCGAATTGCTGGTATCTCAATGGGTGGAGCAATTGCTCAGGAATTGGTTTTGAATTACCCTGATCGAGTACATGCATTAGCTTTAATAAGCACCTGGCCAAAATTCAACAACTATGCTAAAACGGTTTATCAAAATCTCAAAAAACTGAGGGTTACGAGCAAGCCAGATGAATTCATGGAGCTGCTTCAGCTATGGATTTTCGCCCCGCCTTTTTACCAAGAAGGGATGGCTGATTTAAAAGCTGGTCAAACTGCAGCAGTCAACAATACTGATCCTCAAACCCAGAATGGATTTGAAGGGCAACTTGACGCTTGCATTAGCCACGATACGGTCAGTAGACTTCAGGAGATAAAAGTGCCTACATTAATTACATGTGGCGATATGGACATTTTCACACCACCCGCATTTTCAAAGCTGCTACATAAGGGAATACCTCATTCCGAATATGTGGCCTTTCCAACTGGAGGCCATGTGCATCATTGGGAAGACCTTGAGAGATTTAATGATATAACTATTCGCTTTTTTCTAAACAATTGAATTCATGGGCAAAATTAAAGTAGCATGTGAGACATATACTTGGCAGATGCCAGGCGAGGGCTACAAAGGAAAGCTAGACCATATCATGGGAGTTATGAATCAAGCAGGATTCCAAGGCATTGAGCCTGAAACCAGTTTCTTTCATGATTTATCCGATCCGGTTAAAATGAAGGAGACACTTGATAGGCATCAATTGCAATTGACAGCCTTATGTCATGTGGAGGATTGGAGAGGTACGCAAGAAACTGACTTCGAAAAGGAGAATGCCGAAAAGTGGATGGAATTTCTATCTCATTTCCCCAAAACCATATACCTGCTGGTACAAATGCCAGGAAATGATCGAAAAGAACTTCAGGAACGTCAGAACAACTTACTTTCCTGTGTGAATAACATTGCTCAGCGTGCGGCTGATAATGGAATCGCATGTTCTTACCATCCCAATTCACCCGAAGGATCAATTTATAGAACGGAGGAGGATTATAAGGTTTTGTTAAACGGGTTAAGTGAAAACATCGGCTATACGCCTGATGTAGGACATATTGCAAAAGGCGGAATGGATCCATTAAGCATTGTCAGAACATACAGAGATAAAGTTAATCTTGTCCATTATAAGGACATGTATGATGATGGGAGCTGGGCTCCAACAGGTGAAGGAGAAATTGATTTTGATGAAATAACAAAGTATTTGATTGATACGAATTATGAAGGATGGATAGTCATGGAAGATGAGTGTGATGAAGCCATTACCAATCCGGATGGTCTGACTTTGGAAGATGGTAAATTTATAGATTTCAATATTCACCCCATTTTAAGTTAAAACATGCCAGAGCATCAATATACAATCGGACTTGATTTTGGAACAGACTCTGTTCGAGCACTGCTGGTAAATGTGGATACAGGCGAAGAAGTAAGTACTGCGGTTGCATTGTATAAAAGGTGGGCAAAAGGCTTGTACTGCGAGCCCCAAAAGAATCAGTACAGACAGCACCCGCAGGATTACATTGAAGCAATGGAAGCTGTTGTTGTCGATGCATTAGAACAAGTAAGTGAAAAGATTAAAACTGGAATTATAGGGATTGGAGTTGATACCACTGGTTCTTCGCCTTGTCCGGTTGGCGCCAACGGTATGCCTTTGGCGCTCAGCAATGGTTTTGAAGAGAATCCCAATGCAATGTTCCATCTCTGGAAAGACCATACTGCGATTAAAGAAGCGGCTGAAATCAATAGCATCAACGAAAATTCTTCTGTTGACTATTTAAAATATGTTGGTGGTATTTATTCTTCGGAATGGTTTTGGGCTAAGATTATTCATACCAACCGGGTAGATGAAAGCGTAAGTGATACTGCTTATACTTGGGTAGAGCATTGCGATTGGATTCCATTTTTACTGACAGGAGGGAGCGATGCAAATGAACTAAAACGATCTGTTTGTGCAGCGGGTCACAAAGCACTCTGGCATGATGAATTTGACGGTATGCCACCAAAGACCTTTTTTGAAAAATTGGATCCAAGCCTAGCATCATTTAAAACAGAATTATTGGAAAAGACATTTCCATCTGATGAACCAGCGGGGAAATTAAGTAGCGAATGGGCTCATAAATTCGGATTATCAGAGAATGTAATAGTCGCGGTTGGCGCTTATGATGCACATATGGGTGCAGTAGGTGGCGAAATAGAACCGGGTTATTTAAGTAAAGTAATAGGAACTTCCACTTGTGATATCATGGTGGCTCCCCTAGAATCCAAAGAGCATTTAGTGAAAGGAATATGTGGTCAAGTGAATGGATCAGTAATTCCAGGTATGCTAGGATTAGAAGCAGGTCAGTCGGCCTTTGGCGATGTGTATGCATGGTTTAAACAACTGCTTATTTGGCCATTAAAATATGCTAAGGAGTCTACTCGAATTACTTTGATGGAAGAGATTTCAGAAAGTATAATTCCCAATCTCACCAAAGAAGCCGCACAGATTGCTCCTGAAATTGATGATCCTGTTGCCCTCGACTGGATGAATGGAAGAAGAACACCAGACGCTGACCAATCTTTACAAGGGGTATTGTCAGGAATTAATTTAGGGACGGATGCACCACGTGTATTCAAATGCCTAGTAGAAGCTACTTGTTTTGGTGCACGCAAAATTACGGAGCGATTCCAAGAGGAAGGGGTCGAAATTAAAGGAGTGATAGCACTGGGTGGAGTAGCAAAGAAATCTCCTTATGTGATGCAGACCCTATCAGACATACTTCAGATGCCCATAAAAGTGGGTGAATCAGAACAAACTTGTGCTTTAGGAGCCGCAATGTTTGCAGCAGTGGCTGCTGATAAATATGAGAAAGTGGAGGAGGCAATGAAGCATATGGGGTCTGGCTTTGAAAAGGTCTATCAACCCAATGAGGCCTTGGCAGAAGTATACAATTCGTTGTATGCTAGATATTGTAAATTAGGAACAGTTATAGAATCAATTACTGAATAATGAGCATATACAGTACATTAAAAGAAGAAGCTTACGAGGCGAATATGAGGCTGCCCGAATTAGGTTTGGTGCTCTTTACTTTTGGCAATGCCAGCGCGGTTGACAGGGACAAAGGTCTCTTTGCGATCAAGCCATCTGGTGTTCCGTATAGCGATTTGAAGTCAGAGGATATGGTAATTGTTGATTTCGATAATCAAATTGTGGAAGGTACTATGCGACCATCTTCCGATACTAAGACCCACGCAGTATTATATAAACAATGGGAATCAATAGGCGGAATTGTACATACCCATTCTACCTATGCTACAGCTTGGGCTCAGTCGCAGCTTGACATTCCGATTTACGGAACAACTCACGCTGATTATTTACCAACGGACGTGCCATGCGCACCAGTGATGTCAGACGAAATGATTAAAGGTGATTATGAACATGAAACCGGTTTTCAGATCATCAACTGTTTCAAAAGCAAGGGCATTACACCTGAAGAAGTACCGATGACGATTGTGGCCAATCATGCTCCTTTTACTTGGGGAGAAAATGTAGATAAGGCCGTTTATCATAGCGCTGTACTTGAAGAGGTGGCGAAAATGGCCTGGTTGACGAAATCAATTAATCCCGCTGCCACGCGCCTAAAGGATAGCCTTATCAACAAACATTATAATAGAAAGCATGGTGATGATGCTTATTATGGGCAGTCTTAGGAGTGATTAATAACTAACAACAGACATTACTTTTTGAACTACTAAAATCATAGAAATTGCCAGATCCGCAGCTCAACATCAAAATTATAGGAGACGGTGAGCCATTTGTTTTCCAGCATGGCTTAGGGGCAAATATTGCTCAAGTGGAACAGCTATTATCTGAGGTAAAAGGATTCCAATGGATCTTCATGGACATGCCCGGGCATGGTAATTCGAAATTAGCAGCGGATTGCATTCCCTCTTTTGAGTTTTATACTGATCAGCTGGTTTTAGCCTTAGATAAATTGGGTGTAAAAAAGGCGCATTTCGGAGGCATTTCCATGGGGGCTGGTATTGCCATCAACATGGCATTGCGCTATCCAGAAAAAGTTAAGACTTTGTTGCTGGTGCGCCCGGCATGGTTGGATCAAGAAACACCTGTGAACCTGAAAATTCTTTTGGAAGTTTCCAAACTGATGGGCCTCACTGATGGAATTGAGAAATTCAAGAAAGAAGCAGTGTTTCTAACGATTAATAAGGAACTTCCTAAGGCAGCCAATTCATTATTAACTATTTTCGATCCGGAACAGCAGAAGGAATTAGCAACAGTTTTAAAAGCAATGATAAACGACAAACCATATTGTACAATCCAAGAATTGCGAAATCTAGATCTTCCATGTGTAGTTATAGGTAACGATAACGATCCGCTGCATCCCTATGCAATGGCAGAAAGCACAAATCAAAATATCAAGGGGAGCAAACTGCATAAAGTCACCTCTCGGTATACAGACAGTACTGCTCATCAAAAAGAAATTACTGAATTAATTAAAAAATACTTTTTAGAAATATGAACAATCTTTGGAACGAAACTGAGGCTAAAAAGCTAAAAAAAGATCTCCTTAAACAGCGGGTTTACACCTCCAGACTTCTAGGTGCAAACGAGGACTTGGTCATGCATGGTGGTGGAAACACTTCTGTCAAAATCACCAAGAAGAATCTATTTGGCGAACCCGAGGCGCTCCTGTATGTCAAAGGAAGTGGCTGGGACCTTGGAACCATTGAGGCCGAGGGTTTTGCTCCCGTCAAAATGGATACCCTGCTTAAAATGGCGCAAATGGAGGATTTGAGTGACATGGATATGGTAAAGTACCAGCGGGCGGCCATGACCGACCCTTCTGCTCCAAATCCTTCAGTCGAAGCCATAATGCATGCAATCATCCCTTTCACATTTGTTGATCATACCCATGCGGATGCCATTGTCACCATCACCAATTCTCCAAACGGGAAAAAGAAAATTGAGGAGATTTTTGGTAAGAGAATGCTGATCGTTCCTTATGTGATGCCTGGTTTTATTCTAGCCCGTACTATTGTCCAGATGACCCAAAATTTAGATTGGAAAAGTATTGATGGAATGATTTTGCTTAACCATGGCGTGTTTTCATTTCATGATAATGCGAAAGAAAGTTATGATCAGATGATTAAGATTGTCTCGAAAGCGGAAGACTATCTTAAGAAAAATGCTAGCAAAATATTAAAAGGCGCAAAGGGTACAAGAGATGCTCAAATCATAGCAAGAAGCAGAAAAAAAGTGTCTGAACTTTGGGGTTCGCCAGTCTTGGCAAAAACGGATAACAGCGCCTCGGCCTCAGCTTTCAGTAACTTAAAGGACCTTAAAAAGATTGCGACCAAAGGACCTATAACTCCAGATCATATCATTCGAACAAAACAGAACCCGGTGGTATTTGGGAAGGACCTAGAAGGTGATTTTGATCAATTCGCTGAAAAATACAAAGCGTATTTTAAGGAGAATAAGCTTGCTGGTCAACAAATACTAGATCAAGCACCACGTTGGGCGATTGTTCCAGGTACAGGCTCAATTTTTTATGGAAAAACTGTCAAGAATGCGCAGATCATTGAAGACATAGCGAGGCATACTCAGAAGGCCATTTTTCAGGCAGAGCAATTAGGCGGCTGGAAGCCTCTAGGTCAAGCAGAGTTGTTTGAGATGGAATATTGGAGTCTTGAACAAGCCAAACTGAAAAAGGGTGGCCAACAAAAGGAAATGCTGGGGAAAGTGGCAGTAGTAACTGGTGCTGCAAGCGGCATTGGCAAGGCTTGTGTGCAACAACTGTTGGCTTCGGGAGCCGTAGTTGCGGCTTTGGATATTGCTCCAGAGATTGAAACGATTTTCAGCCAAAAGGAAGTGTTATCGATCAAATGCGATATCACCAATTCGGCTCAGATTAAGAAAGCCATTGATCAGATCATCTTTGAATTTGGTGGATTGGACTTGGTGATCAGTAATGCGGGCATATTCCCTAAAAGCGCTAAGATTGATTCCATCCCGGAAGCTATTTGGGAAAAGAGTTTAGCGGTCAATTTGACTAGTCATCAAAGATTTCTTCAGTGCTGTTTACCATTTCTGGAATTAGGGATTGACCCAGCCATAGTAATTATGGGCTCTAAAAATGTGCCTGCTCCAGGCCCCGGTGCTGCAGCCTATTCAGTGGCAAAAGCTGGATTGACTCAGTTGGCAAGAATTGCGGCCATGGAGTTTGGTAAAAGTGGAATTCGAGTAAATGTGCTGCATCCGAATGCAGTTTATGATACTGGGATTTGGACCGATGAAATACTTAAGGCGAGAGCTAAGCACTATAAGCTCTCGGTGAAGGCGTATAAGACAAACAATATTATGGGCGTGGAAGTCACTTCCAAAGATGTAGCGCAGTTGGCAGTAAACATGCTAAGCAGTACATTTTCAAAAGTTACTGGAGCACAAATACCTATTGATGGAGGAAATGATAGGGTAATATAATTGACAACATTATAACACAAAACATATGATTACAGCTCGGACAAACCGTAAGGAAATAATGCTGAAACTGCGTAAAAAGGTGGAGAATAGAATTCCTATTTTTATTGCCAGCGCAGGATCTGGTCTCGTGGCCAAACTACTAGAACAAGAAGGTGTCGATTGTATTAATACTTTCTCTGGAGCAAGACTCAGGTCGAACGGTATGGGAACCATGTCGATGTTATGGCCCATTCTAGATTCCAATAAACAAACCATGGACTATACGCGCGAAGATATTATGCCTGCGTTAAAAGGTGATTCATTTATCTGTGCATGTCTTAATGCCAATGATCCTTTGAAAGACATGCGCATGGTACTGGATGATTGCAAAAGAATGGGGGTTCATTCCGTTTCTAACATAGGACCATCTATCAGTTATGTAGACAAAGACAGTGAGATTTATAAGATCCTCACTAAGAGTGGAATTACATTAGACAATGAAATTGAGATGCTTAAGCTGGCCAATGAAATGGACATGGTTTCTATCGGATTGGCCTTCAATATGGAGGACAGTTTAAGGATTGTTGAAGAAGCCCAGCCTGATATCTTTTGTTTTCATGCCGGCACTACCAAAGGAGGAATTTCTGGTTATGATTCGGGTGAGACCATTGCAGAAACAGCGGCAAGGACAGAGGAAGCCAATAAAAAATTACGTGCCATCAAACCAGACATTATGTTGATTGCCCATGGTGCAGCAATGGAAAATCCAGCTGACGCACAGTTCATTCTAGCCAATACGAGTTGTGATGGTTTCTGGACTGGCTCTTCCACCGAAAGACTTCCTATTGAAAGAGCAGTAACATCCACTGCTAGAGAATTTGCAAGTTTACGCTTCCCAGATAGTAAAAAGTAATTGAAATAATACAGCCATGAAAAAGACAATTGCCTTATTGGTCACACTTGATACTAAAGATCAGGAAGCAGGGTTTCTTAGAGATCAAATCCAAGCCATGGGGCATGAAGCTTTTTTGATTGATATTGGCGTTGTAGGAGAGCCAGGGATAAAGGCAGACCTTAGCCGGGAGGAGTTAATTAGAAATGGAGGTGGTGCATTGCAAGAATTGTTGAAGGAGCCTACACGTGAGGCTGCTAATCCATATGTCAAAGCAGGATGTATCAAAACACTAACCACAAAGATTGCTAAAGGTGAAGTCCATGCAGTTTTAGGACTAGGCGGTACACAAGGAACCAGTACCTGTTGCGATGTAATGCAAGCCCTGCCTTATGGGTTTCCTAAAGTAATGGTGTCCACAATGGCATCTGGAGATACTTCTGAATTTGTAGGGATCAAGGACATCACTATGATGTTTTCAGTAAGTGATATCCTTAAGCTTAATCCTTTTACCCGTAAAATTCTTGCCAATGCAGCTGCGGCTGCCTGTGGTATGGCGCAAGTAGAAACTAAGTTTCAGGTTGAAAAAGGGGACAAACCACTTATAGGAATGTCGAACCTCGGTGTGCTCACCAATGGTTCGATGGAAGCCATTAAGTACATCGAATCGAAAGGCTATGAAGTGATTGTTTTTCATGCAGTTGGTTCTGGTGGAAGGGCAATGGAGCAAATGATGAAAGAAGGGATCATCGGAGCAGTATTCGATTATGCCATGGGCGAGATTGCTGATGATGTATGGAATGTTTTAAGAGCAGGAGGGCCTGAACGACTTACAGTGGCGGGCAAACTAGGACTACCGCAAGTCTTTTGCCCAGGAGGTGCCGAACACCTGGGTGTTCTGGTTCATCCGAATGAAGTTCCAGAGGCATTTAAGGACCATAAGTACGTTTTTCACAGTCCGGTGGTATTCGTTCCAAGGCTTAACGAAATAGAAATACTAAGAGTAGCTGATGACATCATACAACGCCTTCAGCATACCAAAGGCAAAGCTTATTTCATGATTCCAACAGGGGGAGTAGGCCGATATTCCTATGCTGGAGGTGTTCTGGAAGATCGAATTTCAGATGAGGCATTTTTCAACCGCCTCAGGGAAGGCTTACCTAAAAACATTAAAATTATTGAACGTGCGAACAATGCTGAGGACCCAGAATTTGTGAGGGAATGCATAGATCGGCTATTAGAGCTGGTGGAGGCTAGTTAACCTGAAATAGGATGACTGGTAACATGTTTGCAATTGAATTTCATTAATATTATTACTCGATTAATCAACCTTAATCATTATGACCAACCCAACCAAGAGGAGCATGCTCAAAATTGTTCCACTATTTTTTCTCGCATTAATCATTTCCAGTTGTGCTCAAAACAAGGACCTTTTGACTGTAGAAAAAGGTTCGAGCATCGTATTACTGGGAAACAACCTTGGCTCGAGGATGATTCATTTTGGTCACTTCGAGACTGAAATGCAGCTGCGATACCCAGATAGCTTACTGTTTATTCGAAACATGGCAGATGGAGGAAATACGCCAGGGTTCAGGCCACATTCGTCAAGAAATTCTCCATGGGCATTCCCCGGGGCTGAGGCATTTCAGGATGAACTAGCAAAGAAATCTGGAAGCACTGGTCATTTCGACACACCAGATCAATGGCTTTCATTGCTCAAGGCAGATGTTATCGTTGCGTTTTTTGGTTATAGCGAGTCTTTTGAGGGAGCCGCTGGATTGAAGAACTACAGGGGAGAATTGGATGCATTTGTAAAGCATACCTTGAGGCAAACATATAACGGAGGAACACAGCCGCAATTGGCTTTGGTTTCGCCTATTGCCTTCGAGGATCTTTCGGCAAAAATGGATTTGCCAGATGGTATCAATGAAAATAAAAATTTGAGCATGTATACAGATGTGATGTCTGAAGTGGCAGCTGCCAATAACGTGCTGTTTGTAGATGCATTTAAAGCAACAAAGGCATGGTACAGATCAAGTGATGCTGACCTTACAGCGGATGGCTTTCAGTTGAATGATTTAGGATATCAGAAATTCTCTGAAATGTTAGCGGATGAGGTTTTTGGAAAAACTAAAAGCCAGGCAGAAGCAAATCGTCAATTAGTAAATGATGCGGTGAACGAGAAAAATTGGGCATGGCACAATGATTATAAAATACCGAATGGAGTACACGCATACGGAAGACGTTATAAGCCTTTTGGACCTGATAACTATCCTTATGAGGTGGCGAAATTGCGTGAAATGACTGCTATCCGTGACCAAGCAATTTGGGATGCATTAAAAGGAAAGAGAACTGATTTAGCAGCTAAAGATGCTCTGACAAGTGAGTTACCAGAAGTGGAGACCAACTATTTTCCAAGTGGTCAAAAGGGGAGTTTAAAATACCTATACGGTGATGATGCATTAGCAGAGATAAAACCTGCCCCAGGGTATAAGGTTGAGCTTTTTGCTTCTGAAACAGAATTTAATGAC